>Ga0070750_10000859_pt1 | contig 16880 bp, 14 predicted proteins | sample VirMetDEL_Nov_24_FD_77013 | JGI IMG/M metagenome (GOLD analysis project Ga0070750, IMG submission 77013) | Aqueous microbial communities from the Delaware River and Bay under freshwater to marine salinity gradient to study organic matter... | ecosystem: Environmental > Aquatic > Marine >...
TTCAGCTCAGTAGATCTGGCGATACATTTCATGTTTCATTTGTTAGTGCTTTGTCTGCTCCAGATCATATATACAATATCTTATCAGCGATTGGCTTTGAATTTACAGCTCTTTATATTGACGGTGGTATGAGCCAATACGGAATGTATAAAAATAATCCTCAATTTCCCGCGTGGCCAGCTATAAATAAGCAATATGATTTCCGTACAAAGGAAGAGATGCACGATGAGAAGTTTTGGGAGACACACGAATATTGGAGCAACTGGCCGTGGGTGCAAGAAATGTATCTAGATAACTTAGAAGAAGGTGAGAGCGAGAGTGAGAGTGATGAGTAGGACTACAAGTTATAGACTTTGAAAAAAAATTGATTTCGAAATAAAGAACATATATTTTTTATTTCAAAACAAATATGAACTCAAACATCGTATTTTGCTGCAAAGGATGCGACAAACCTATCATCAGGGACAGCATAGAACACGATCAATGTAGATATGATGAAAACAACGAAGATGACTGGTATTGCGTAGATTGTCCTATACCATCTGATGGCGACGAAGAGCCCTGTGGCAATCCTAGAGCTGAATTTGCAAAGTGTCTGTTTTTCCTCAAGAATGAGCCTGCGGCGTATGAGGAATTTTACAACGAACATGGTGGATGCCCCGACGGGGTTATTGGTACTAAGGAGCGCTACTGGTTTATGATGTATTTGAAAGATACTCCTTTCTCAAAGGGAGAAATCGATCTAGCAGGTTGGAATTCATTAGACGAGTGTAAGCACGCAAAAAAAGCATATATTAAATAGAACAGTTATATTATATGATTGCAGTATTATTAAGTCTATGTAGTAGAAATCAAGGGTGGAAGAGTGTCGATGATATAGATTTTTTCAAGGTATTTTTAAGAGGATTTTACAATACAATTTCTAAGGAGTTTAACAATAAATATATTTTTTATTTAGGTTACGATTCCGATGATGAATTCATAAAGGGACATTTAGATACAATCAAAAAGAGACTACATGAGAGAGATATAATTATTGAGTTAGATGCAAAGATTACATCAGGCAATCCATGTCAAGCTTGGAATATACTAGCAAAAGAAGCTTTGAAGAATGAAGACATTAAATATTTCTATCAAGTAGGAACAGATACATTACATATGACCCCATTTTGGGATAAATATTTTATAAATATTATTGAGAAGAATGGTGGCCGAGGTATATGCGGAGGTGTAGATAAATATTATTATCTAGAAAGAACCCTGTCAAACAAACAGGGTATTATAGAGAATGCATTTCTTACACGAAATCACATATTACAATTTGACGGGATCTTCCCGAAAGAATATAAAAATTGGTTTTCCGATGATTGGATAACCGATTACTATAAACAATTAGATATGTGTTTTATAACACCCTATATATATTTTTATAATACTAATAGAGTGCTATTGCAAAATCAAGGAGATATTAGCAAAAATCGGTATGAGCCGGACAGACGGGACAGGGAGGACAGCAAGGACAGCAATATTTGAAAGTTTTTTGCAATACGGGAAAAAAAAAAAGTTTGATTTTTTGCCGCCCTTCCCGTCCTCCCCGCACACTCTCGCATATGCTAGAATAATATGAAATATATTAAAAAATAAAATATTTGTATAGATTATAAAATGACTGATAATGTTTCACGCAATCGCTCAAATGCTCCGCCAATGGCTAATAATCCAGTTGGCCCAAAATTACAAAATGTAAAATATACCTCAATCTTACCAATGGGTAAAACCTCAGGCTATGTGCAGAATGAGAAAGTAGAATTTATGATCCCTCCCGAAATACCTTATTTTGACGGCAAACAATCATACTTGCTAGTCCATGTTAGAAACACATCCACTTTCGGAACTGGTTTAGGAGATGATAATACTGGAACAGCTCTCAATCCTACTGCTGTAGTACCACTTACCTTTGCACCAAATATGGGAGGACATGCTATGATTAACAGATTACAGATCCAAGATCAAAAGGGATTGAACTTAGAAGACTTAGAAGCCTATAATATGAATGTTGGTATTTTATCCGCCTATAAAAATGACTCAGATATATACGGAACACTAGCAAAAGTAGAAGGTATTTCAGGCCGAAACATTAAGGAAAATAACTTATGCTCGGGACATTTAGATAATAACTATTTTTCACATCAACCCGTTATAGGAGCTGCTGATGCTAATGGATCATACGCAGTTACAGGAGGCAATCGTGCAAGAGAAAATACATTTTGCTTACCAATTAATGCTGGTTTATTCAGTGCTTTCGGTGACGAACATTTTGCTTATCCTAACTTAGATATTGGTGGAACAAAGATGACTTTCTACTTAGAAAAAGCCAAAAGAATTATGCACTGCTTATCTGCTAGATTCCCGGGCATACTTCCCACGACTGCTGACGGACAGACTACTCTCGAATGTTGGAATATGGGACAATTGAACGATTCAGCAGTTTTCACAGGAACTATGCCTAGCCAAACTCAGTTTAGATTACAGAGATGCCAAAATCAGCAAATCAATCAAAGATTGAATGTTGGTGGTGTCCCTACAACTGCTCCCGCAAATGCTAATGCATATGTTGGTGATGCTGTTAGATCTGCTGGTGATTTGGGTTTCAGAGTCGGCCAATTGGTCAGAGTAGGCGGTGGATCTTTGGCTGCTGGAGGTGAGCGAGCAGTTATTACAAGTATTACAAATTGCGGAACTACAAATGGAACAACCAATTTCTCTTGCCCGCTTATTGAATTCACAGAAGTATCGGCTGCCGATGGTACTACTATTGAATTAGATACATCAGCCGCAGTCCGAGGTTATGAAATTGATAAGATTGAATTAAGATTATTAGAAACTATTCCTGATGCAGGAACAATGAAAATGATTAGAAGTGCTATGAGCCGTGGATTAAATTATCACACTTATCAATTAAACAAAGTCTCTACAGCAGCTGGTTTAGTAAATGCTGTCTTAGATATTCCAACAGCAATTACAAGAGGATTATCAATCTTAGCCGCTCCAGTGCAACAAAGCAATATAGACACAGAAGATCGCGATAACTCTTACTGCTGTCCTCGTGTAGATGCTGACTTAGGAACTGCTACACAATACACTTATCAATGGCAAGTCAGAAATATTCTAATTCCAAATATTGAAGTAGTTACAAATAATACAGCTAATACTGATAATGATAATGTTATATTCCTCAATCAGTTACAGATGGCTCTCCGTCCTATGATTAACGTCAAAGCTCTAGGGGATCATCAGAACAGAGGTGCATATGCTAATCACGGAAATAGCAGATTGAATGATGTATTATCAAATCCTTATGTTTTCCCGTTACCACTCGCTCCTAATGGTGTTTCATATAATCTTATGGATTCAGATCCTCAACTTAGAATTACAAATGTTGGTGCTGCTCCATTGGCTAAATTACATCACATTTTCATTAATCACACTCGCAAGATTACAGCAAACGATAGCGGTGTAGAAGTCTCATTGTAGAAGCTTTCTATTTATTTTCTATTTTTTTATATTTATTGATATTATATGAATTCATCGAAGACTATAAAATCAATTGAAAATAGCCTTACAGCAGGCAATATAGGGACAAATAAATATTTAATCAATATAAATGGAGGTGATGCACTCGTCCCTACAAATGAGAATTCACGAATACTATATAATTTACCTGAACCATATAAACTAGAGAAAGGTGATAAAGTTACATTATACCAAGCATTTTTGAATGAACGAGGTCTATCCGATAATACTATATCATTTGATGAAGATATTGAAAATGAATTGAGATTTTTATATTACAAGTTAGGTGATTGTGAAGACTACATGCAAGGATCAAATGATGTATCGTATGCTCCTTATCCCAACTGGCAGAAAGACGTTTTAGATGCCTCAAATGCTACACAACCTATAAATGGTATAGGAACAGACACAAATAAGACAGGTGTATATAAGCCTGGGTATTTGATTCCAAGAGCAATGACGCAAACAGCTAGTAATGTTACAATAAGAACGGAAGGTTATTATAGTAATCCATTATCATTAGATCATCAAAGAGTAGCGGGTGAAGACTTATCACTAAATCAAAGTGATACAACAAATTTTGCAGGATATGCGAATATGAACTCGGGTGCAAATGGAAAAATGTTTTATCTTATGGAAGGCTGTAGATTGCAGACAGACGCTAGCGCTTCTGCCGGAAGTAGTTGGACTAAAGGCAAATTTCAAATTCAAACTTGGAATGATGCAGTTGGATCAGGAATTGATTTTAATCCACCCGGAAATTACGTAAAAGGTGGCGCAATACCTATAATGCGTCCTGTATATGGTAAGGCAAAAATAGTAGTGAAAAAAGGAAATTATTCCGTAGATGAATTGGCCGATACAGTTATGGAACAATTGAACGGATCTATTGGCGAACCTGGATCAGTCACACAAAAACAATCAGACGCTTTGATAGATAAATTATACCATCCTAATCTTAGTAAAATTGGTACTACATCAAATACAATACCTTTCTTTGATAATGTAGTAGAAAATAGAGTCGATACTGATGCTGATATTACAATACACGACAATATATTTTATAAAAACACATCAACACGTAAAAATGGTGGAATTATGTGTGAATTAAATATTCCTAAAACTGCATTTTATGATTCGATTTGTTACGATAATATGGTTAATGCGGGATATACATTATCAGGTGATAAAGGTAGGGGAGGAAGTGATAATCCAACATTTTTTGATAAAGTCCCACCAAATGGATTTGATGCTGCTGGAGAACCTGGTGGAGGTATATTAGTAAAAGTCCCCTTTGATGAAGCAAATAGAACAAGTGGAGGCGGATCATTTAGAGACTTACATGCTAAAACATACGGATTGAAACCGGGACTAGAACATTATGGAGATATAAATCAATCATCGCGAGGAGGAAATCATTTAGTCAATACAAACACACAGACATCATTAATAGGCGAAACAAATAATTTTTATATAAGTAACGGATTTTTAGATACTTGGGTAACGAGAGCGGGAGAAGGTAAAATAATTGATATGCAGCTCTACACTAGTGGTAGATATAATGCTGACGGAACATTACATATGGGCGAGTTTGAACCAGGTGATACAAATGGTTTTGTTGGTGCTATACCCATTGGAAATAATTATGATACGATGAGTCAAGCTGTAGATGCAAATTATATTTTCTTAGAAGATCAAATGTATTTAAGAGTATTATTCCCTGTTTATGCGAGAAAAAAACCATTTGTCTTATCTAGTGATCTATCTAACGGAGAAGTATATACAGATGCACCCAATCCTGATCCTTCTACTTATCATACGTCAAATTGTGGAATGGCTGCCGCAGGCGAATTCAGAACTATATACGGAGGCACTAGTGATTTCACTTTGAAATATGACTCAACAAAAGCTAGTAGATATTCATTATCGAACTTTCATGATTTTTACAAACTTCCATCATATGGTCCAGACGGAAACAATACGGGAAGTGGAGGAAATCAGGCAACAAAATATAACAATCCATTTGGATATAGAAGATTAGTTTCTTATCCTAAGAGACCAAATACTGCCGCAGATGAAACTGCTCTATTTGATAAATCTTTCGCAAATGCAACAGGTGCAATCTATCCTATTGACGGACAAACTGGTATTATGATAAATAATTTTGCCTATGATTTATGTAAAAACACAGCAGTATTCAAAAAAGCAAAAGAAGAAATATTAGCTTTCCAAGATTTCGGTGATATAACGGACGGAGAAAATTATGGTAGTAATGCAATGTTACGAGAAAAAGCGATATTTGATTTATTCACAAAACCATTTGATAAATTTTTTGCCAGTGATGTAGAAGCAAGAGAGGCTTGGAGCAAATCATTATGGTCTAGATTAGGATTTACATACGATCAGCTCGGCGATGTTACAAGTCAGCTAGAATCAAGAAAAACAGGTGGTAGTCCGTTATATGATAGATCATTAAAACTCTTTGGACTAGTTACTCATAATCAGTTTGATTTCACATCTATTCCAAGTTCGCAAGGTTTAGGAACACAATTTTTCCCTAGTCCAGATCATGCAGATAATAAGCCAAAACAAAAATATACATTACAGAATTATTATTTAGGAAAACAACAAAATCCATTTACAGTGAATCAAAGTCCATTTGTATTACTAGATAACAGCAAGAGTATAGATGCAGCTGAATTACCAAATCTAAATGATGGACGCAGTTACTACATAATTGAAAGTGATATAGTCAAACCAAATTATGCAAATTCAGTAGGAACTAAGGGAACAGTAGTAGGGATCATGTCTAAAGAAAACTCTACACAAGATACATTATTCAGCACAGAAGGTATAGAATTCATTATGACCGAAGAAAAACTCCTTACAGAGATAAATATTGATATTAAGAATGCTGATGGTACTAGAGTGCCTGACGAAATTTTAGGTGTAAATAGTGGATTTATTTTCATGATTGAAAAAGCTATTAGTCCTGCGGAAATGGGTATGAACGATTTTTAGAATATATATTATATATGTTATTGTTATATATATAACTATGGATATCTATAGAAAATACATAACTTATACTGTAGAAGATTTTATTAACCTCCATAACTTATCATTTTTAGACAGCAGCAAATCTACTCGTGGAACATTCGCTCAAAGTTTAAAACGTATAGAGAAGATTTATGAGAAACCCTTACCTGAATTGAATTTGAATTTTTTAAGAGATGCAAGAGCATTAATGAAAAAATTGGAAGATAGTGAATATTCCCCAAATACAATTTTGACTACATATACACAAGTATTGAAAGTATTGAAAATGATAGATGCTCCACTGAATACATATAGTCATTATGTAAAAGAGCTAAAGGAAAAAACAAATGAGAGAGATGAACTAGAAAAAATCAAAGTAGATATAAGCAAGGAATCACTAATAAAATATCCTATCTTACAGGAAAAATTGCTTGGAGAAATAGATAAATATAGTGCAGAAGATGATTATACTGAATTAAGAAATTATATATTACTAATGATTTTTGTGCTACAAATTCCGGTGAGAATAAGCAATTATACAAGATTGAAACTGACTAGTAAATTCGAAGACACAAAGGATGAAAATTTCAATTGGTTATACATAAATACAAACAAAAATATTATGATGTGGGTATTCAATAAATATAGAACAGTAAAAAATATTGGATCAAAACAATTAATAGTAACAGATCAAAGATTAAAAGAATTTTTGAAATATTACATTGATTTATTTTTTGATATGTCTAAAAATCCTTTCTTATTCCCCAAAGATATTTATAGTCAAAGAATAAAACCTATGATTGCTAAAGACATATCAAGTAGTATATTACTATCTACATTTAAAATTTATGAGAAAGCCCTTACAATAGAGCAAATAAGAGCGAGTTACATGATGCACATGGCGGAGATAGATCCTGATTTTGAATCTAAGCTAGAGATTGCATCTATAATGGGATTTTCAAATACACTAAAAATGGAACTATATGAGTAAAAAATGATTTTATTTTGTTTGTTTAGATTATAAATATGAAACAGAGTTGCATTTTAAATTTCAATGAAAATTTTGCGGGCAATACTGCTAGTGATTTTGATGTAAATTTCAATAAGGAACTAGCCTTAGAAGCAAAATCAGAAGTAGCATTATACAATCTACAATTACGTAGAAAGCCTATTGTTATGTCTGCCGATCAAGAACTTACATTAGAAATAATAAATGGAAATCCGTCAAATCTTACAAAATCACTCGCAGATGCTGCACGAGGAACTGGAACACCGCTTATTCAAGCAGATAACATGGTGCAAAATATGGGTAATGTCGCTATAACAGCTGTAATAGAAAAAGGTGAATATACCAAACAAGAATTTTTGCAATATGTAGCTGATGCTCTAAATGATGAGATTGCTGATTTGAATACAGCCGCAGTCCCATATAACGGCCAAGGATCACTAAATTTTAGTAACAAATATGGAGCTGGAGAAGTAGATTCGAGAAACATATTAAATTATGAATTCCAATTCAAAGAAGATGATAATGGTTTATTTTGGGGATTAGTACGAAATGAAGACTTATCTGTCATGGCTACTGATGTAGCATTTGGCACTACAAACTCCTATGCTGGAAATATTCAGTGTGAAGTAGCAATAAGTAAAATGGTTAATAAAATGCCTCTAGAACATGTAACAGGAGATTATTCAGGAAATATTTCTGTAGCACCTGCTGGAGTAGCTGAAACTGATTTATCAGTATATGTAAGAGGTAGAGATCCAATTTCCCCCTGTTTCTATAATAGATGGGATGATAAAGATCCTACATTAACAGGCCAAAAAATGTGTAGCTTTGAATGGGATTGGGATATAAAACCCGCCGCTGGAGTAGATAAAATTATGAATATGTGTTGGTGGAATACTGCATCAAGTCAAAATTATAATGGAACAGGAGCTACAGCAAACAGCGTATTAGCAGCAGGAAATGTTTATCCTTATCAAAAGACAATCTACGGATCAGGCGCACACATTTTAGGAAATACTGCTGGTGATATTAATTTGTTAGGTGAAACCGAAACTCTTTCAAATCCGAGTGCTGGGGCAATAGGACAAGTCCCTCTTTCTTTCTTAGGATTGAGAAGAAGAATTGAAGTAGATGGTGATAGCATCATAGGTGCAAATACAATGGTACTATATCAAAATACAAACCTACAGACCTGCTGTGATGGTAATTTATCATATGTTACTTATCCATATGATCTAGATACTGCAATGGAAGAAATAGCAACATTCAGTTTCAGGAGTGGTTTAAATCCAAATGGTAAAAATTACACAAAATTCAGATGGAATTTTTATGCTATGGATACATCACCTCTAGGAACAGAATTAGGCAAACCTACAAAACAAACTGAAAATAAGAAAGTTTATTACTATCAATTATTAGGTTTTGATGTAGAAGGTGGTGGAGAATGGGAAGTCATGTATGATAGTCAGCATACAAATAAATATATTCCATCAGAATTGATAGATGATGGTGAAGCATTTTTCAATGCAATAAATCCCAAAAATAGAGATGTCGCACCTAGTGATTCGAATACAGCTCAAACTGCATCATTAGGATTTCAGCCTCTATTCACCTTTCAAAATTGCGCCGAAACTGACTCTATTTCAAACCCTATGGGAACATTCATGTCGACATTTTCAGGAAATGGTGCAGCAAATACTGCAAGACCATTTATTACAAGATCAATATTGAATTATAGTCTTTCAGGTGTAGGAGAACTAAGAAATATTTTTGGAATACCTGAGACCTCTAGATCAAGATTAGGTGCAGGTGAAGATATAACAGCACTGAAAAATTCACAAGAATTATTAATAGGAAGATGTTTGAAAAATCCTAACTTATACCCACAACATGTAGGTAATTACTCAGGATGGACTAGAATATTTGGTGATGGATTAAGATATAATATAGAAATACAATCATTACCTATCAAGTGTTTCAATACAAGAAAGCCAATACAATCAACAATAGGACAAAAATCAAATTACAATACATTAGTTACTCAGGGCAACGAAAGACCAATTATATATAATGTTGGTGGATTTATGAAAGATATTACGGACTCTAGTGAATCGTATGTATATATTGATTTAGAACCTAATAACCTAAAATATCTTTCATTAGACAATAGTGAAAAGATTAAATTAAATACATTACGAGTCCAGATCAGACGCGCAACTACAAATGAAATTGCAAATGAAATAGAAGATACAGCGTTGGAGATATTAATACAAAATTAAAAATAAAAATATTTATATAGATTATAAAATGAGTTTAGATTTAAATAATTATTTTAAGCTTGGTTTAGATTCCACTAATGACGCAGTGATGGAGCCTGGTATTATGAACACCATAAGAACTCCAACAGACACTAGCTCATCAACATTAAATCGTGTTACTTTCAAAGTCCCTAAGATTGGTATGCTTACTGAAGATTCCCATATTAACGTCCAATTTCTTTCAAGTGTCGCAGGATCAACTGGAAGAGCCACCCCAAATTTTGTAAATGGTGCTCTAGGATGTGTAAAAAGATTTAGAATTTTAATGGATAATAGAGTATTATGTGATTTAGAAGTCCCATCAAAATTCACAACTCCAAATCTATATGCTCGCAAATCACAGACACAATTAAACGATTATCACTATCATTACTTAGGCAATCAATTCAAAACTGATGTTAGAGCTGATAACGGAAAGGAAGAACTTTCAAGAGATGTTAGATATATGGTTACAACAAATAATGCAAATCAACATATATATAATTACAATATTATTGGCGCAACTCAGGCCACATCTGATGTCTATGGACTTCCATTAAGAATGTTAGGTGCTAAATTTTTAGAAACATCCTCACTCCCAGTTTTCCTTATGAATGATAGAGAAATTGTAGTAGAACTTACTTTCCACTCAGATTGCCGTGAATATGCTGTCTTAGATAATGGAACTCTAGGTGCTACTGATGTTACCGTCAATCTTGGAAGATGCGAATTAGTATCAACACATATTATGTTAGATGATGCTACAGAACAAAGAGAACGTGCCGCATCTATGACTAAAGCCGTGCAATTCCCATTTGTCGATACATACATGATAAGAGCCTCACACACTGGTAATGCTGCCGCTGCTGGAGTAGGGCAGAGAAATAACAAGAATACTATTTACAGATTACATTTGAATAACAGAGAACTACATTCATTATTGATGGTGCCGACTAACACTCCTTCTAATAATACATTTGCTCCTTTCAACGGACAAAGTAGAACAGTAGCTAATCAAAGATCAGATTGTTTAGGTGATAGTATATTACAATTGAAATCAAACGGACAAAATTATTTCGACAGACCTATTTCAAATAATGCTGTATTATTCCAACTTTTGACCTATTACAATCAAGGTTTAGCAATGAAAGTGCCTTATCAAGCTTGGAACTGCACCGATCAATCATTAAATGATATTTCAGCTGCCGGACAGCCAGCTAGAATGCAAGATTACAGAGGCGCATGGCGATACTTAGGTGTAGATTTCAGAAACGGAAACTCAGGCGTATATGGTGCTGGAACTCCACAGAAATCAGCCTTAGAAGTAGATTTCACAGCATCTGTCCCAAACGGACATGTTTCAAATCCAACTATAGCATCTACAACTAAAGATGTATTTTTCTATGTCAATGTAAGTAAATTACTTTCATTAGGCGGTAAAAATATAAGTATTTCATTTTAAGCAACTGATGTTTTTTTTTCTAATAAAAAACCATATATAGTATATATATGAGTGATAATAATCGTTACGGACAAAATGCAATTATTCAAGAGACTATAGATACTAATACTAAGAACATTGAAAAATCCAGAGCTGCAAAGTTTGTTATAGACCCCGACAATACACAAAAATCTCTAACAATTGCAAGTAGAACAAGCGGATTTTTTTTCAGTGAAGCAAAAAATGTAAGTCAATTTTCTATGATAGACATTGCAATTTCCCATACAACTACTACTCGTGATTTGATACTTACATTTGATTTTGGACTTACAGCCGACGATCAAAATCAATCCTATCAATTTACATTTAGACAAACCCAATTTATACAGAGCATACCTATTCAAGGAAACTATTTTAATTTTGATATTTTCAATGCTAGTTATGAAGGCGATGCTAATATAGATGTGAAATTACAATTCAAAAATTATATTGATTATAATCCAAAAAATCAGGTAGATTTTAGAGTTAGTCCAAATGCAATAGCTCAACTTACAAGAGTTGGAAATAATTTTTATGATGATGTTACTAATAATAATCATGGGAATTTGAACCGTATTTATAGGGTAGGAAGAATAAATAACTTACCATCATATCCATCATCAATATACATGGGAACAGGAACACAGGCAAAATTCAATACATCTAATACAGCAGGATTGATGAAATTTGAAACACTCACGACACCTAGTGCAAGTGATGACGGAGAAATTCAACTTATAGGTATTACAGGATCAGGTGAGAGAGAATATGAAATAGTTACTCTAGTAGATGGAGAGGCAACAACAACAAAGGAATATACATTTATAGAAGAAGCACAATGCCAGCAAGGCTTTCAACCTACACAAGATATTAAAATAATAAGAGATGGTACTACAGAAGTATATAATTATATCAATAAAGATGTAGCTATGACTCAATTACCTATATATGTTATGCCTGATAATGCTACATCAGCAATATTGAAATCAATAAAATTACGAGGATTTGTAGGATATAATCCTAGTCCTCTTATTTCGCTAGTGCAAAAAAGTCTAGAGGCAAACAAACAAGAAATAGTTCGATATCAGGTAAAATTGGTAGATAATAATAATATAAATATGGATATACCATTAAATTTGAAAGTATATAATAGAAATCTAATATATTTAGAAGTTACAAGCGGTGAAACTATTGGAGCTAGCACAGAACTAGATCTTGTAGCAGAAATGGAATTGATTGAGAATTATTCATTAGGAACAACACCAATATTACAATTTAATTGATTTATTTTAATAAATCTATTATGTGATAGTATAACATGCCTCATAAAAAAGGACATAATTTAGTAGCAGCACCAGCTGATTTTACAAAAAACAAACCGCTCTACAAGCCTTACAAAAGCAACAAATCAGGAAAAAAAGGTATGGTATATGTAAAAAGCCCATCAGGCGGAAAGAGACTAATTCATTTCGGAGATAGCTCAATGCAAGACTTTCGACAACACAAAGATCCAGCAAGAAGAAAATCTTATCTAGCCCGATCAGGAGGTATAAGAGATAAGCAGGGAAACCTAACAGCTAATAACAAAAATTCAGCCAACTATTGGAGTAGGCGTATGCTCTGGTGATGTTTAAAAAAAATTGATTTTGCAAAACAAAATACACCGCAAATACAATACAACTATGCCTTTCAAAGCCGATAGTCGCTGTGGTCTAATGAATATTGAACTAAATGTAAATGTAATCTGGGAAGAACTAGAAACATTAATTGAAAAAGATTATGATGGCTCTCATGAAGACATGGAAGAATATACTCGACAAATTGAAGTTGAATATACTAATATGTGTAATAAAGGACGTATGATGCATTTTTGGGATTGGTTTCTTGATAATTATAGGGATGTTGATATATGGGATACTATTGAAGCTAATATGAAAGAGCGGGAAGGGCGGGAATGACGGGAAAAAATGAAAATAAAATCTGTGTTTGATGTAATCAAACATTATGTAAAATCCCCGCCTTTGCTGTCCTCCGTGCCCTCCCAATAACATCCACCTTCTATTGTTTTATAATTTTTTGGTTTTTTATTTGGATATTTCCAATATTTATTGTAAAGCTTCGCAATATTTTTTCTCTCATCCCATCTTGCACCTTTCAGCCCAAATAATAATTTGAGCTTTCCGCCAACATATATAGCTTTTTTTCCTTTGTCTTTGATGTAATCACATAATAATAGTCCGTAACATCCACAAGATACTAAGAAATAATCTGCAGTAGATTTATCTATTTTTTTTTTCATAATCTCTAGAGTCTCAAAGAAATCTTTGTGTGGCCCACCGCCACATGTATTATATGTTTGAATGTATGAAAATTTGTTTGATATTTTTCTATTATGTATTTTCTCCAAATGTTTCTGCTGTGATTTCATTTCATCAGCAAAGTAGCTGATAATACCTATTTCCTGTTTAATGTCCGCTATGTCATCTAGTACATCCAACCAGAATGAAAGATCCTCTTCCCAATATGGTATAGTATCTTTGAAAAGGCCAACATCCATAAGTAATTTGCTAGTAATAGTAAATGAGTTACATGTATAGACATTCATAAGTAAATCAGCATTCACAATTGAACTCATATATTTCTTCTTCCAACTCAATAATGCATCATTATCACCATAAAATCCAGCATTCGAATACATCATTTTATTATCATCATAGATCAAACTTCTCAGCTCAACTTCCCCAACACGAACAAAAGATACACCCTTAGCATTTTTAAAGATTTTGCGTGCCTCGGAAAGAGTATAATTCATATAAATAATCCTAGAAAAAAAAAATAAATTATAGACATATAGAAATATGATTCCAGAAGAAAAAATGAGCGTGCAAGAATTACGTGACTGGTGCAAAAAACATGGTTTAAGCATCAAAGGCAAAAAAGCAGAATTAGTCGCTAAAGTAGTAGATTATAAGAAAAAACTGATTGAAAAATCTGAGAGTGAAAGTGAAGAAGAACAAGTAGTCTTAGAACTTCCACCAGTGAATGTGGCTAACGTGTTAGCATTATTAAGAAAAAAACCAAAACAACATTTAAATTCCAAAGAACGAAAAAAAAATCTTCTCTAGATAATAATGACTTACAGAATTGCAATTCCAAGTTTCAATCGAACAATTCAATTGAATACTAAAACATTAGTATTATTAAGAAAACATAAGATAGATCTTTCATTAGTAGATGTATTTTTAGAGAATGAAGAACAAAAAGAACAATACAAATCGAAAAACTCTAATTTAAATTACATAGTGACAAATACTACAGGGATCAAAGATAAGAGAAACATCATGAGAAAATATTATAGAGATACTACAACTGAAAACAATATTGTATTTATTGATGATGATATAGATGAAATATATGATGGAGCAAAACCTATAGAGAACTTGGATGAATTTCTCAACTATGCATTTTTTCAGACAAAAAAAAGAAATCTAAATTTTTGGGGAGTGTGTGGATTCAATAATCCATTTTATCTGAATGATACTATTAGTACCAATCTGAAATACATATGCGGAGCTTTCTGTGGGCTGATAATTGATAGAGACAAAGAATTATTGCTTACTCAATTCAATCACTACGAAGATTTTGAATTTTCAATTTTGCATTTCAAGAGAGATAAGGGTGTAGTCAGATTCAACTCTATAGGCCTCAAGACAAAATATTTTGGCGATGGTGGTATCAATGACTCATACGGAGGCCTAGATAAAAGACAAAAAGACATGGAGGTAGCAGGAAATAAATTTATTGCACTCTACCCTGGCTACGCTAGGCTGATAAAAAAAAAAATAGGACACGATCTCCGCCTCAACTACAGAGCCAAGCCATAGTAGTACCACGAAAAGTGTAAGTCTAGCCTATTCTATAGGACAAAATTGATTTGTCTAGACGCACTATAGATCTAGGCAATCTGTCGCAAAAAAAAAAGAATTCACACAAAGCCACATCTTGACGCTAGAATCTAGTGTAGCACTCTTGTAAAACAAAATTGATTTTGCTATAGACCTATAGAAATCAGAAACGTTTCAAAACAAACACAAGCTAAAAATAGAACACGAAGGCCTCCTCACATTCCTAGTGACCTCTCAAATTCCTAGTGTGCAAATTCCTAGTGCATAAAAACGGATTGCTTGGAACAGGTATATAAGCCAAGAAGCTAGACCTAGACCTCATTTCCGCACTTCACAGCACTCACAACAAGCACTCAAACCCACGCTCTCACACTCTCACACATCACACCTTTCAACACCGACAAAAAAAGACAAAAAAAAATCATGGCTTTCTGCACCCGATTCAACATCCTCAACCTGGAATTCCCTCCCCTCTTTGATGACTCAGTGCCTATCACCGATGTCGCTGATCTCATGCAATACTACATCGACGATTTCACCCTCGTAGAAACTGCTACGGAGATGAAAGCCGATCATACCTATCAGCGCTCGGACATCGGTTTCAGCGACGAGATGATCCGTCTCCTCCATACCTGCGATTCTGAAGTATCGCTCTGGACTATTGTGGATCGCGCGATCACGAAGCATCTCAAGCCGATTCTGGATGATCGTGACCACTCGCTCGTCAAAGCTGGCGGCTACTTGCCTGATGATAATGGTAGAGCTCCGGGCAACCTGATCGACTACTATGATCCATCCTTCCCTGATGACGCATGCAAATTTGATGGCGATGAGGAGATTGAGCTGAGGATTGAAGAAATTCAATTTATTCGGATCAACTACACTCCTCTCATGACGCTTTTTGAGAACATGTTTATCGCTGAATACAATCTCTACACCGCAGAAGAAGCAATCAAGAATGCAAAATGGACTGGCTGCGGACATACGAACTTCCGGGTTTCAAGAAATGCTAGGGCTGCAAACAAGCCTGCGCCGAAGCGGGAGATCAAAAAACATTCAAAAGAAGAAGTCGCAAAAATGAAAGAAAAAGATGCCGAGATTATTGCTGACGGAGAATTTGACGGCGTCGATACAGGCGATTTCATTTTCGCAGGATTTTCATGTGGTACTAGACGAGTATTGAGTGACGTCATTCCTGGTAACAAGCGGGCAGTCTTCGACACATTGATTGAGGCTCGTGACGCAGCAAAGCAATACGGCGGCAAATCAATCACACTACTCAAGACAGGAGAATATCAGATCCGCAAGCAAGCTACAGTATATCCGTGTTTCAGAGATTTCGGCTGCTGGATCTTGGAGAACTCACTCAAGGATGGAAAGATGAAAGTCTCTACTGCATGCCCGACATACCAAGATGCAGCAAAGATGGAAGTATGTAAGAAAGTAGGTAGATTTTGGGAACAAACTCAGTGGTAGATATAGACTATAATAGAATAAAAAGATTTCAAAAGATTTCGCTGTAGTATTTTGTATTAAATTTATTTTGCAAGACGGGAAAGGCGGCAAGGTCAGCAAAA
>Ga0070750_10000866_pt1 | contig 16809 bp, 21 predicted proteins | sample VirMetDEL_Nov_24_FD_77013 | JGI IMG/M metagenome (GOLD analysis project Ga0070750, IMG submission 77013) | Aqueous microbial communities from the Delaware River and Bay under freshwater to marine salinity gradient to study organic matter... | ecosystem: Environmental > Aquatic > Marine >...
ATAATGATAATCCTAATTTGACTATTAAAGATTTTCAAGGAGAAAGAGTTCATAAAGGTGCTAATGCGAGTGGTTCAATGGTTCATCATTTTAGTGAAAGATATCAAAATGAAGTAAATGACTCTACGATTCAAGATGTTTTTAGAGCTAGAAGCCTTGTTGAAGATAGAGACAATCCTAATAAATATAGTTATAGTAATTTTGTAGAACAAGATGATATAGGTGTGGTAGACCAGTTTGTCAGGGGAACTAGAGCTGGGCATTCAGTAGAAGATGGTGATGCTTTGTCACATGCAGTAGACCCTTTTAATGTAGTAAAATTTCAACATGGAGCTAGAGGTTTATTTGGTATACCTGTAGGATACGATGCACAAATAAAAAAGAATCCCGGTATAAATCCAAGAATAGATAAGGATTATTTTAGAAATCAGATAAATGAAGGTGGAAGAATGGGAGTATATAAGTAATGAGTACAGTTATTACAGAATACGTATGGTGGACTGAAAGAGGAGCTATATGGCTTGCTTATTATGACTCATCTAAAAACGCAGAAGAGGATAGGTTTACATCATTATCAGATAGTACAAAAGATGTACATATATTTTATTATAAAAAAGCTGACCACTTTAAATTTGAAGGTCAAAGTGTAGAAGATAGAGCAGTTGTAGGTGGACGATACTTAAATGCAGGTGTAAAAGGCAGTGCTGGCTCTTATACTGTAGATACAGACTTTCTTACACAGAGAAGCGATATTCCAGAACAATTTCATGAGTACCTTGTTGATAAAGCTATACAGCTTGGTCACGAAAAGAAAGGTCAATTAGATATTGCTCAATACTATAATCAAAAATTTGAAAAAGGTGTAAAGTTAGGTAAAAGATTTGCCTACCAAGCACGGAATGGACAACCTATTAATATTAACCCGGTGGATTTTTAATGCCTGAAGGATATACTGGATTAAACTTTGGTTCGTTTAAATTATCAGAGTTTACTAATTTATTATTTAAGCAAGTAACCGATTCTTACTTTCATTCTTTATCAGAAGAAGATTTGTTTTCTTCTGTAGACCCATTGAATGTAGTATTTGAACCCGTAGGTACATCTACTAGTGTTTACACGCCTGTAAGTATAATTGACGCAACATTTACACCAGCATAGGAGGGATTATGGCAGGTTTTTTAACAGATAATGTAATATCAACAGCATACACAAGCTTGATATTTAGAAAAAGCGATAATAAGCTATATTATGACAATGGCACAGCTGATGTAGAAGTACTAGACTTAGCTGGTATAGGTGGTACAGATGCTGATAATGATGGAAGATTTGAGTTTGAATCAACTGATTCAGCTAGTGTTAGTAGCGCACTAACTTCTGGAAATTTAGCTCAATTTTCTAATGATAATGATATTAAATTTTCTATTGATTATAATGGTGTTTTAAAGCTAAAAGAACAAGCTGGAATACCAACAGCTGTAGAAGGTGGAATATATTATAAAGACGGAGAATTTTATGTCGGGTCTAATTAGAAAACAAGATTTAATCAAACAAGATGAGGCAGTAAAAGAACAAGAGCCTAATCTTGGTTTAGATGTAAAAGAAGTAGGGTTCATGTTACGTTTGATTGACGAAGGCGTCCATCAAGGTAAATTCTTGGAGCTGGCCCTACAAGTAAAACTAAAGCTTCAAGGTAAGATGGAAAAGTTAATTAAACATAAGGAGGTCATCTGATGGCAAGTTGGAAACGAGTAATTACTACCAGTGATGATAGTAATTATAAAAATAGTAATATTCAAGAAGCTAGTACTAGCGCTAGAGGTGGTATTAAGTTATTTAGCGATACAGACCAGTCTGTTGCTGCTAATAGTGTAAGTACTACTGCTAGTAGAACATATGGGATACAATTAGACTCTAATGGAAAAGCTGTAGTAAACGTACCTTGGAGTGACACTACAGTTGCTAATTCATTTAGAACAGTTAAGTCTACTAACTCTGGTGGAACTACATCAACACTAGGAGCTACTGAGGTATTAGAATTAGAAGCAGGTACTAATGTTGAGCTAGTTGAATCTGGCGGTGTTGTAACAATTTCTGCTACTGATACTAATACACAATTGAGTACTGCTGATGTTAGAGGTAAAATTTCAGGTACTGGAGTAATCTCTTATGATTCATCAACAGGTGTAATTAGTTCATCAGCAAACAATTATTCATTACCTGCTGCAACAGCAACTGTAAGAGGTGGTATTGAATTAGGAAGTAATACACAACAAAGTGTAGCAGCTAATTCAGTATCAGCAACTGCTAGTAGAACATATGCTATTCAAACAAACTCTGATGGACAAGCAGTAGTTAATGTTCCTTGGACTGATAGTAATACTAATACTTTTAGAACTATTAAGTTTGATACAAATGGAGATGGTACTGCTAACTCTACTTTAGGTACAACAAGCAATTTAGAACTATATGGTAGTGGTGGTGTTAGTTTAGCTCACTCAGGGTCAGATGTTACAATTTCTCTTGATTCTACTGTTGTTAAAACAAGTGGTACTCAAACTATAGCTGGTAATAAAAGCTTTAGTAATAATGTTGTTATAAGTGGAAACTTAACAGTAAGCGGAACTTCAACTACAGTTAATACTGAAACAGTTACAGTCAATGACAATATTATTGTATTAAACAATAATGCTGCATCTACACCTACAGAAGATGCTGGTGTAGAAGTAGAGCGTGGTAGTAGAACTAATGTATTTATTAACTGGGATGAAAGCGCTAAAGAATGGACAGGTAGAGTACAGGCAAGTCATGATAATGATACTACAGGTTACACAGGAAGAATGGCTCTTATTGAAAGAGCAAGTACTGGTAGCAGTGGTTCAATAAATACTGCTGGAGCTATGTTTATCAATACTGATAATGGTAACTTCTACGTATATAGTTAATGTCAAATAAACAGCAAAAAGGAGATATTTTGAGAGTTGAATTAGACATGCAATCTTTGCAAATAATATTAATGAGTATAAAAAATGCTACAATTAAAGGAGAAGATGCTCCTGCGTTTGCAAAGGTTTTAAATAAGATTGAAGCTTCTATAGAGAAAGAAATAGCTAAGAATGGCTAGTTGGAAGAAAATCTTAACTAATACAAGTAACAGCGTTGTTACTAATAACATTACTAATAGCGCTGTTACTACAGATAAAATAAACAATGAATCTGTTACTCAAGCTAAAATGGCTAATGACTCTGTTAGATTAGAGCAACTTGATACATCAAATACTGGCACAGTAGGGCAAGTATTGTCACTAAGCCCTACAACAGAAGGTCTTACTTGGGTAACAAAGACTAATACTGTTAACAATGGCGATTGGAGTGGAACTGATTTATCTGTTGCAAATGGAGGTACGGGCTCAAGCACTGCATCTGGTGCAAGAACAAATTTAGGTTTAGGTTCATTGTCTACACTTAGTACAGTTGGTACTAGCAATATAGCTAATGATGCAGTCACTAATGGTAAAATAGCTGATGAGGCTATTGATAACAATAAACTTGCAGATAATGCAATATTAGATAATCATATATCAAGTAATGCAGTTACTACTGCAAAAATAAACGGTTCAGCAGTTACAACTGCTAAGATAGCCAATGATGCTGTTACTAGTGCTAAAATTGCTGATTTTGCAGTTAGTGGTGAAGCTATAGCAGATGAAGGAATCAATAGTGGTAAGCTCGCAGATAATGCAGTAGGGACTAACAATATTGCAAACAGTGCAGTTACTAGTGCTAAGATAGCAAACGACTCTATTGATGCTAATAAGTTAAATCCAATTGCTAATGGTTCATCTGGATATTTACTTCAATATGTATCTGCAAGCACTGGTATAACTTGGGCAGCTCCATCAACAGTAGGTGCATCTACTGGTTTAAATAAAGCTTATATGCATTTTTGCCACAACTTTTATGATGATATAGGCACTAGTACTCATTATTTACCTTGGAACACTGGCAACGAAACAACAACTACACTTAGTTCAAATAGTTCGTTTTTAGTTGCTGATACTATGCAACTTAAAAAAATAATGATTAGACCAATGCAATTTCAAACAATGGGTAATTATACACTTACAGTAAGAGTTTATAAAGCATCTAACAATAATACTTCATTTACTCAGCAAGCAGAGGGTACAATGTCGTTTAATCAGTTTTCAAATTATGGTGCTCAAACAATTACATCAATGAATCCTACTGTTGTTTCTGGGGAACACATTGCAATATATATTGATGCAAGTAGTGACCCTAGTGGGACTATACATTGGCAAGCAACCTCAATATGGGAAGTAGATAGGGTTGGATTATGATAATGAAATTTCAAACAATTATTGGTGAGTATAACGATATAGGGTTAAGAATAATTGACCCTAAAATTAATTCTAGTAAGCATTATAAGATAGGTGAGTATGCAGAAGATTTTTCGTATGTATATCTTACAGATATATCTGAGGAAGATGCTGCTGCTTTTAGAAAATATGTCGGATACATTGAAGATGTTCCTGAAGAAGATGATGAGTGAAGATATTAAAGATGTAATTAAGGTTATAGCCTTTATCACAGTAATCCTTGGTGGTTTAGTATTGCTTGGTAGTTGTGATAGTGGGTGGAGCGTTGCTGGTTGGGAGGTATGAGTAATGCCAAACCTAAAACGGCAAGGAGCTATCGTGGAGCTATGGTCGATGACAACGCTGTTATATCTATTAATATTAAGTGGCTTGTTCAAATGTCTGTGGCTCTCGTTGGACTTGTTTATTCGTACTATCAGGTTATCAACAGAATTGACAACCTTGAGCGAAGAGTATCAGAAGCTAACACTACAATTACAGAACTTGTAGAAAAACACATAGCAGAAGAAGAGCAAAAAATATTAAGTTTAGAGAAGGAATTACAGTGGTATCAGAAAGAGTTGAATCTAAATCCACTAAGCTGGAGAAAAAAGAAGCGCAAATAGGAGGTAAGGATGGACGAATTTCTAGCAGTTTATTCAGAAGCGGGTATGATAGGTGTCGTAGGGGCTTTGTTAGTGTATATGGTCTTCTCTATGAACAAAAGAGGGTTGGAGCAGGCAGAAGCTTTGCAAGACCTAAAAACAGAAAATAGAGGTCAGAGTGAAACACTTGAGAACATGGAAGGTATGGTTATTAAGCTTATTAACCGCTGGAATCAGAGTGACGACAAGCTGGACAGAAAATTTGATTCGATTACGAAGGAAATTAATGACCTTGATAATCAAGTTTCGGAAATAAAAGGAAGTTTATCTAGGGTAAACGGAAAACATTAGGGTAGGATATGGCTAAATCACCAGCATGGCAACGCAAGGAAGGTAAGTCACCCAGTGGTGGTCTGAATGCTAAAGGTAGAGCATCTGCTAAAAGAGAAGGCAGTAATCTAAAAGCACCAGTCACTAAAAAAAATCCAAAGGGCAAAGCGAAAGCTAGAAGAGCTAGTTTTTGTGCTAGAATGTGTGGTATGAAAAAAAGATTGACTAGTGCTAAAACAGCTAGAGACCCTAACTCAAGAATAAATAAAGCACTTAGAAAATGGAATTGTAAGTGTGGTTCTGCATCGGTAAAAAAAGCTGCTGCTAAGAGCAAGGCGAAAAAGGTAGGTAAGCGTGGATAGTCTAAGAGTAACCGCACAAACGACAGGATTGGGCTTAATATATTGGACAGATGTGCTGTCTGGTATACTAATGTGTACAATGTTTGCAGTACAAATATACTATTTGTATTTGAAAACAAAGAAAATAAAGGAGAATGAGAATGGACTTTAAAAAAATGCTAATGGATTTAGCTGAAGAACAAGCAGATAAGATGAAAGGTGAAGCTATTAATTGGCTTGGTAGTGATGAGTTTGCTGACAAAATAGCTACTAAAATCAATGAAAAAATTGACATACCTTTTGTGTCTGAAGAAAAAGAACAAATCTTTTTTGAAAAAGTAGTTGATATTGTTACTGATTTACTAGAAGGTGTATTCAAAGGTAAATAGTGTCAAAAATAATAGATAAGTTTGACATAAGAGGTAGCAAGACATTCAGAAAAAGACCTGAAAAGTGTCCCTATTGCGAATGCAGTAGTATACATAGTGTAGAGATACTTGGTGCATACGAAGGAGCTCTAATGTGGGAATGTGATTACTGTCATGCCTTTCTATTAAGGTTTACAAAGCGCACAACGGAGAAACATCTCCAGAAGGCGAAAAAGTTATTAATAGACGTTAGTAATTGGGAGGAACTTTGGGAGCAACTACCAAATTAGATAAAGGTGTAGTAAAGCGTGGAATTATTACACCAGATAAACATTTTCCACTTGAAGATAAAGGTGCTATTGCATGCCTTAATAAAGCAATTGAAATAGTTAAACCTGATTTCTATGTAGACCTCGGTGATGTGGGTGAGTGGTTTTCCGTCAGTAGCTGGCAGTGGAAAAAGAAGAAAAGACCACCATTAGAGTATCAGTTACCTTTTGTAGATAAGGAAATAAAACAAGTAAACAAGGGGATAGACAGAATAGATGAAGCATTGGATAAGGCTAATTGCACAGAGAAGTACTTCTGTGAAGGAAATCACGATGACTGGCTCAACAGGTTTCAACAAGAAAACCCGTACTGTCATGGATACAACTTTAAAGATGCCGTATTACAGGGACGAGGATACAAATACTATCCTGTGGGAAAGTATCTCAAAATCGGTAAGTTGTTTTACTATCATGGAAATCATTTTGCTGGTATCAACCACACCCGCAATCATCTTATCCGTCTTGGTTCAAATGTTATGTACGGCCATCACCATGATATTCAGCAATCTTCAGTTACCCACTTGGATGGTGTCAAGAGTGCTTGGTCAATAGGATGTTTAAAGAAGTTAGACTCTAAATCAAATGATTGGCTTATGAATAGAAAACATAACTGGCAACATGCATTTGCAGTAGTAGATTACTTTGATAATGGTTACTTTACTGTGCATATAATACAGATAATTAATGGTCGTGCCTCTCTGTGGGGAGAGTTAATTTGAACAAGGAAATAATAGAAGCTATTAAAGAAAGATTAGAACATGGAAAGAAAGAGTATCCAGAAGAGCTTGATGTAAATGATGGCAGGGACTGGGTACAAGAATCTTTGGAGGAAGCGTTGGATTTAGCCGTTTATATAACAGCAAAGTTATTGCAAATACAGAAAGACAAAGAAGATGCCTAAAGCTGTTAGGGAGGTAAAAGCATTTAACTTAGGAATAGTTACAGCTGCTGATGACAATGATATAAAAATTGATGCAGCTACTTATTCTCAAGATATTGACCCTAACAGTACACAAGGAAGATTGCAGGGTAGATGGGACGATGTTATGATAGACACTGCTACTTTTAGTACTCAGTTTCAATTTATAGACCCACCTGCTACACCTCAAGTTCAAAGAGAAATTGATATAAGATGGACGTATAATACACAACAAGAGTTTACAAATGAAATATATCAAAACCTTATTGTAAGAGGAGAAGTAACGTTACATGGGACTGCTCCAACTTCTAATGTTGTAGTAAGAGTAGCTATTGATGATTATGCTAATATATCTACTTATTTAAAAGTCCATACAACATCCACTGGAGCAATAGCTCCTAACGAGGGTGAGTATGTAGATTTAACTTTTACGCCTTCTAACTACCAAACACCTCAATTAGTTTATCTTAGGCCGCAAAATGTTACTGTTGCAGCTTCTCAAGCAATACAAATAGATGTAACTGCACAATCAACTGAAGCTAATTGGAATGTTACAGATTTAGATTTTAGCAGAAACTTTAATTATGTAAGCAATATTATAGATGGATTTATAGTTAAAAATTCTAGTTTTGATACGCAAACCCCTAAAGGATTGCAAGGTGGAGCTAAAATTGAAATTAAATTAACAAGTAATCCTAACTTTGAAAATGATAGCTCTACTATAGATATAACATTTGCATCGCAAGATACAACTGTATTAAAAGCACATAAACCAGATGGTGGTGGTGCTGTAAATACAAAAACATTATCTTTTAATAATACAAATTGGAATACCTATCAAGCTTTAGAGCCTTTTGCTGTAGATGATGGAGTTAAAGAAGGGAATAAACAAGTCCCCTTGTTAGTAACTGCAAACTCTAATGGGCATTGGGCTTTTTCTGAAATAGATAGTAACATTTCAAATAGAGTAAGATTTGATAATGGAAACTTTCAAACAAATAGTTTTCCATATGCTGGACAATCTTTATACAATATAGTAATAGTAGATACTGGAGGCAATACTGACAACTCTGGTGATGGTAATTCTGGCGATGGTGGAACAGATGGATGGACGAGGCCCTAAATGGCATTAGCTAGCAACACACCAAATCAATGGCAGGGAGTGCAAGATGCTGGTATTACTAGCATTTCTAATAAAAGTTCTTTTTTAAGACTCTCTGGCCAATTTAATGGTGAAAAAGACACTGAGTATAACATAGTTATAGATGAATTAACTAGTGGCTTGGTAACAGATTTAGACTTTATGGTTACTACTGATGTAACTGGTTTAACAAATGGTACTTATACTAATTTAGCTACAACTACAGTTAGTGGCTCTGGAAGTGGTTTAAAATTAAATCTTGAAGTTCATCATTCTAAGTATGATGGAGGTGGTGCTAATAGTGTGCATACAGCAGGTACTGGTTATAAAATTGGAGATACTATAAAAGTACTTGGCACAGCTTTAGGTGGTGCTTCACCAGCTGGAGATGTAACACTTACTATTACCTCAGTTACTAATTCAAATTTAAAATATAAAGTCAAAAAAATTGTAGAAGGCATTGATACTGCATATGGCAATTTAATTACCCCAGCTGAAGATATAAATCAATCAGATGATATAGGATATGGCATTTCATTAGCTTGGGGCTCTTTTGCTCCTTTTAAGCTTGGTGAAAAAATAGTATTTAGTTATTTTGCTAATGGGTCAATAGCGTCAGATATGTTTTGCTTAAAAACAAAAGATGGCTCTCATTTAATAAAGTTTTGGAATGGAACACTAAGTGTCCAACATGATATTGATAAAAAACTACCAATAGACCCTGATAATATACCCACAGGAGCTAAAAAAGATAATAGGATAGGTGTAGTATCGCAAAACTCAAGACATGCTGATTTTGCTCAAATAAACAGTAAAAGTGTAAGCATTGGATTAGGAGATAGCAAAGCTACTCCTCCTAAATGGGTTGGTATGCAGCAATATAAACAATGGAATAAAGAGTTAGTAAAAGATAGAATGGTAATAGAAGATGCAGAATTAAAAATACCTGCTGATGTTCCTGTTTTGTCTGATATGGTTGTTTTAGATGTAGCAAACTGGTATAATGCTAGTAATCAAAAGGGTGGCAGTTCTGGTGCTTGGACTCAGGACTACCTTGCTGGGTTTATTATAGGAAAGCCAGATTTATATTTATTTAGGACTAGTACAGGTGCTTTTGGCCCTACCTATTCAGTAACTAGCTATATAAAGTATGGAGTAGAAGATACTCAGCTTGTTTCTCCTGTTGCAATAGCTACAGATGGCCCTCATTTATTTGTTCTTGATGATGTTGGTAGTGGCTTAGTTCATTGTTATAAGTTTACAGGAGCAGAAGACTCAGGAGATACTGATAGCCCTACAATAGCTTCATTTGATAAATATAATAGTAATTGGCCTTACGCATTACCAGATACTTTAAAAGGTATTGCTCAAAAGAAAACTAAATCAGGAGTGCCTTGCAGTGGTGCTTCGTATACAGATATTATGGTTACACCTACAGATGCTAGGTTTAATACTAATAATGGTGGTAATGGTAAAATATTTATACAAGCTAGTTGGATTTTTAACAAAGATAATGACTATACGAAATACGATGATGACCCTAATAATACATGGGAGCCTCCAATAGTAGGTCATACTGATGATAGTCAATGGCTTTGGGCTGTTGATTTAGCAAATCCTGCTCATCCTACGGGTATGACTGCTCAGCTTGATAATAATGGCAGATTATTAATGGAAAATAAAAGCCCTGCCTTAGATAAGTTTTATAAAATAAATCAAGTAAATATACCTCCTACAACAGTAAGGCCACAAACTGTTATACACAATGCTGTAATTAGAGGAGATTATGATATAACAGAAGGAGGGCATCCTCAAGAAGCTACTGCAGATTCTAGTAACCCAAACACAACTAATGTATTTGAAACAGCACCAATTTATACAAATAATAATGGTTCAGGAATATTAGTTCAAAAAGGTGGATTAGGAGTAAAAATTGACAATAAAGAAGCTGGAGTTTTGCAAACATTTAGGTTTGGATTAACAGATATAGGAGAAGCTACTAGAGTAGGTGTAACTTGTGTATACGCTTCTTCTGATAAAAGCAGATATGGCGATAGTGTTATTAATAAAAGAAAAGGTCACTTGCAGAACGAAAGTGTTTTGTATGCAGAATTAATTAGTAGTAGTGCTTATTACTCTGACAGCTTTTTAGGAGGAGAATTTAATACTGGAGCTAACTCATCTAGAGATAGGTTAATCTTAAGTGGAGGAAATTCAGGAACACCAAAGAAAGTTGAATTAGCTGGATTGCCAGCTTCTCAAGTTGTTTCTTTTAACATTGTAGATGGTAACGCTACTGGTTTTTCAAAGAAACCATTAATTATACCATTAGCTATAGATACATTGAAAAACGGATATAACTCAGCTGATGCTGCTACTCAAGAAGATTTTGATTATGGTGCAAAATACTATAATACAGAAGAAAGAAGCTTGGTAATGGATAATGGTAAACCAAGTGATGTAGTTAGAATTATGTATCATAGAGATACAAATACTAGTAAATCATATTTGCAGACATTTTTAGAAGATGGAACTTCTATTACTCATGATATAACTACTTTATATGCTGCAGATTCATTACAAACAGGTAATGGTGCTAATGGCTGGGTAAAAGATACATTTTTCTATAAAAATCCTTTTCATAAACAATTAGATAGTTTTGCAAGTTCATCTCATGCAGGTAAATCTGCAAGTGAACATATGCCGGGTTTGTTTAATAGTAACAAGCTATCTGTAGGTCTTGTTCAACATCCAAGAATAAATTATGTACAAGCAGCATTAAATGCTGGAAAAGATGGAGCAAAAATAGCATATAGAGACAGGACTACAAGAAGCAGTGATAGATATACAGATGTATTAGCTGCTACTTATGCAAATGCTGGTACTCTAACAGCAGAAAGTAGTACAGTTTGGAGTCATTGGGAACAAGCTTTTGGAGGTAAAGCAGGTGATGTAAGATTGTTTGTATTACCACATGAAAGGACAGAAGATTTTAAAGCAAAGATTCAATACGACCAATCTCAGGAGACTAAGATGTGGGATTACATTCCTACTAAAGCAGCTACATTTAATAACGGCATGAAACATTTTGTTATAAATCAAAGAAAAAGTGAGTGGTCTTTACTATACCCAATAAACTTAAATGGAGGAGTTACTCCTGTAAGTAGCACAGTAGGATTTCAAGCTCAACAACCGTTTTTAGAAGTAACTGGATTTGATAATGTTGGAAATGGTGCTCCTGCTGATAGCAATGCTAGAATAAGCGCTCCTGTAAGTCCGGGTCAGTCTGATTTTATAGGCTGGTGGAAAGTAGCTCCTAATGGAAGTTTAGATTATAATGAGACTAATAAAGAAGCTTTAGGCCCAGACTATTTATATTATAGTTTTTCTTTAGTATATGACGGACATCAAGAATCTCCATTATCTTCTAGCTTAGGCTCTAGTGTAGATTCTAATAGTGGATGGACAGTTCAAACTAATAAAGATAGTTTAAATGTTAAAATTGTAATAAACGATATTAAAAATATATCAAAAAGAGTATCTCATATAAATATTTACAGGTCTAAGAACAGAACAGATGTTCCATTTGCAAAAGCATTTTATCAGTTAGTAGAACAAATTTCATTAGATGATGTAAGATGGGTAGAAGATGGAAGCGTTGATGATAAATGGACATGTACTATTGTTGACCTTGGTAAAACTGGTGAAACATATGAAACAAGAACTGGTGTGTCAGAGTTGCTTGAGAATACAATGCCTCATTATGGCTTGTCTGCAGAAGGAGATGGATATCTATTTGTAAGTCAAGCTTGGCATCAGTCACTAGATGAAGCAACTAATTATATATTTAGGTCAAAGCCGGGTAAGTACTCTGTTTTTGATTGGAGTTCTGATTTTGTAGAATTACCTGAGTACCCTTCTGCTTTAAGTTATTACAACGGAAAGCTATTTGCATTTAGTGACTCTACAACATACTTAATAAACCCTAGAACCTTGGTAATAGAAGAAACATTTTTACAAGCTGGATGTCTATCTAACTCTGCTATTGTGAGTTCTGATTATGGAATGTTTTGGGCTGACAAAAAGAGTATTTGGTTATATCAAGGAGCAAGAATACAAAATATAGGATTACCTATAGAACAAGGTATGGATTCTTCTTATAGAAATAGACATGATATAGCTGATAGTGTACATGTAGAATTTGATGCTTTAAGTAAGTGTTTTTGTGTTTTTCATAAACCTAAAAGACAATATACTACATTAACTGGAAGCGATGTAAATGACGGTCAGTTAACAGAAAGCAGTTACCAAGCTGCTGTATGGGCATACCATATTGAAAAACAAAGGTGGGATTATTGGGTGCTAACAGACAATGTTGATGATGCAAAGCTAGGCAAGTCTATATATGCTACTTGCAGAGACTATAATGGAGGAATTTTTTACATAAATAAGCATGGTTTATTTCAGTTAGGAGCAAGTAACTATAGAAAAGCATGGCATTGGATATCAAAAAACTTTGTAATGGGATTTCCTACTCTTGATAAAAGATTTTATAAACTTAGAGCTGTATCTCAAAATGGTACTCCCGTATTAGAATATAAAGTAGATGATGCTTTAGTAGGCCTTGGTGTTGATACAAATGAAAAAATAGCAACTAAAAAAGGTAAAAGAATTAAAGTAGCTGTTAGAGCAGATGGGAATACAGCAGTTGATAGTATAGGTATAATTTATAGGAAACCAAAGGCAAAGTAATGGCTATAAAAAGTAGACAATTAAAAGAACTTGACATAAAAGAATTAAATAGTATATTAGAAAATATTTATCGTGAAATAAATCAAATATTATCAGTAGTTTCTGAACAAGATAATAAAGCTTTGGAAGAACCTGAAGGCTCTTTTAGAATAGAAAGAGATGGTAATACAGATAATTATTTTTTAGAGTTTAAAGGAAAAAATGGATGGGTAAGCTCTGATGCGGCTACCTATAAGCTAAAGGAGAATTAATATGAGCATTTTTAAAGATTTTAGCATAAACAATCTTCTAGGTATAGAGAGCTCTGGTGAGAAAAGAAAAGATTTTCTACAAGATAGAAAAGTAGGAGAGTTTGAAGACTACTCTGAAAAATTTGGAGACCAAGCTACTAGATTTAATCAGATGTCTGAGGACTTTTTTAATCCTAATTCTGAATTAAATAATCAAAGATTTGGAATATTAAACGAAGCTATACAAGACCAGACAGCTTCTGGCATAAGAGATTATCAAGCTGCAATGGCACAACAAGGCATGAATGTAGGTGCAAGTGGCGTAGGAGCTCAGAACATGTTACAAGCTAGAAGAAGAGCTGGCGGTGATGCTGCTAGTGCTATGAATAAAGCCTATCTAGATTCATTCGGCCTTGGTATGAATGCTGCAAAGTTTGGCAGTAATCAACAACAATTATCTATGGGAGCTATGGGGCAAGCAGACCAAATCTACGCTGGAGCTAATGCAGCTAAAATGCAGCAAGATTCAATTAATGCTCAAAAAAGGGCAGGTCTTATGCAAACAGTAGCAGGAGGTGCAATGAATATGTTAGCACCGGGTGTAAGTTCTTTAATGGGTGGAGTAATGGCTGGAGAAGGACTTAATATGTCAAATTTTGCAAAGCCTTATGCTAACGCTTATAACAATAGAAATGAAATACAGAGTAAGTTTAGTGGCTTGTTAAATTATGCAACAGGTGGATACAATGAGCCATCAGCTAGTTCTATTAATAGATACGACAATAGAGGTGGAATGAGTAGTGGCTCTAGTGCTTCTATGAATATGCCGGGAATGCCAAACTTTAGTATGAATACTAATTTTGCTACTGCGTTTAGTAGGATGCCTCAAGCTCCGATACAACAACCTGTTCCTCCAATGCTAGCTAGACCAGATTATGATACAAATATGCTGTATGATACAAGACTAGATGATAATCAAAATTTTTATCAACTTTTTGGGCCACAATAGGAGGTAAGACATGAGAGTAGAAGCACCAACAACAATGATGCAAGCTTACCAACAAGGTAGGCAAAATAGACGCCAAGATAAACTAGATGACCAAAAACTAGCATTTAGTATCTTTGATGAAAAAAGACAAAGAGATAAACATGAGTTGTTTATTGATAGTGGCGAAGAAAGTTTAAGACACGCAAAAACAATGAATCCTCTTATGGAATCATTAAGACTTTATGAAAATGAACTTAAGTTTAATACTTTAGATTCTAGTATCGCTAGGCACAAAGAAGACACTAGGCATCAAAGAGAAAAGCATTTAATAAATGAAGCTACAATGATGTCTACTTTAGATAACCAACAAATGAAATACGGACAAGGAACAAGTTATCTACAAGACGGTTCTTCTTATAGTAGTAATATTACTCCTGAGATGGGAACTAAGTATGATAAGAAAAGAGACCTAATGGTTGATACTCAGATTTCTGGATTAGATGTAGCTAATACTGAGTTATCTACTCAAGGTAAGCTTGCTAGAATGGATGATGTATTTACTGGTGGCATAGCTAATGCTTTTAATGAACAAGGTTTTTCAGACTATGATAATCCAATATATAAAGATGCAGTAGATAATAGGTATAAATATCCTAATCAAATAGCTTCAGGTGAAAATATATTAACTCTTGGAGAACAAGTTTTAAGTAGGCAAGGTCAAAGCTTTATGCAACAATTAATGAATCTAAAGAGTGATGACTTAGCAAGAATAAAAGATATAGGTGCATTAAAAGACGAATTAAGAAAGCAGATACCTAATTTAGATGACGATGAATATGATGATGTACTAAAACAAATAGAAGTGTTAAATAAGCTTATGGGTGGCAATATGTCTCAGGGTTTATTACAGCTAGGAGGGCGTAAATAATGGCTAGTCAATATGAAAGAATGATGTCTGGTACAAATGTAAGACCAGCTGGTACAAGAGACCCTATGGCTGTAATGAATGCATTGCAAGCTCAGTTAGTTAGTAGTCAACAAACTCAAGATATGAAAGCTATGTATGATGAGGTAAGTAGATACTATGACAATCCTAGGGCTTATAGCAATGACAAACTAGAAGCATTAAGAAGAATGGGCGCTACATATGGAATAGAAATACCTCTTGGTGCTAAAGATAAAGCTACAGCATTAGAAAATATAGGAGCTGGTATAGTAGGAGCTCTTGATAGTATGTTATTTGACATGATACCTGATGACTATTATTCATCTAGAAGAACTGCTACTGCAAGAGCTATAGGTAATTGGGCAGGTATTCTTGTTCCTGCTGTTATAGCTACTGTTGGTAGTGGTGGTATGGCTGTACCCGGAGTAGTAGCTGCATTAGGCAAAACTGCTATGAAAGGCACTAAAGCAGCCGCATTAAAATTAGGTGGTAGAAAAGGTGTACAAGCTTTAAGAAGTGCAGAACAAGGAGCATCTAGAGTTATTAGTGGCTTAGGTGGTATTAGTCCCGGTGCAATAGCAGGTAGTATGTTTGGAGCTAGAGCAGTTAGAGGTGCTGGTCAAGCACTAAGTAAGTTTGGGCCCACTGCAGGCGTAGGAGAAAGAATAGTGTCTTCTAGTGTTGGTCAAAAAGGTGCAAAACAAGCTGCAGAAAAAGTTTTAAATAAAGCAAGTAAATTTGCTAAGAAAGGTGACGCTGAAGGTTTACAAGATGCTTTAGCAGAAGTAGGCGATGACATAGCTCCATTCTTAGGAGATGCTACAGAAAGCTTAATTAAGTCTGGTAAAGTTAAAGGTGTAGCCGCAGATGTTCTTAAACAAGCAACAAGTAAATTTGGTGCTACTAACTTTGCAGATGACGCTTTAGATGATATTGCTAAAGGATTTATGGGTTACAAAAAAGGCGGTAAAGCAGCTAGGGGACATGCAAGTAAATTTATGGACTCCTTAAGGGAAGGCCTATCTAAAGGCGACAATATAGAAGATATAATAAAAGCTTCTGGTATACCAAAAGCTAGAGGAACTGCTATAAGAAAAATGTACAAAGACCCTGACCAAAGAGCAGAGTTGTTAAGAAAGTTAGCTGAAAATAATCCATCAACTGATGCAAGTTTATTTAGCTCTATGATGGACGTTGGTAAACTAGCAGGACTAACTGCTTTTGAAGGTTCTATGATGGGTAGTTCAGAAATACTTGATGATGGCTTACCTCTTTAATGGCATCAAGTTACTACCCAGAAAAACCTAAGGAAGAGTTTGACCCTAATGATGGGTTTCAGCCTGTCATTGACCAGCAGACTACAAAACAGCTTGTTAATTATTATAAGTATTATCCTCAAGAGTTTGATGAAGATAAACTGCAGCAAGTAGAGCTGCATGCTCAACATTATAGAATACCCTTTGCTAGAAATGATAAAGATAATAAAG
>Ga0070750_10000869_pt1 | contig 16780 bp, 21 predicted proteins | sample VirMetDEL_Nov_24_FD_77013 | JGI IMG/M metagenome (GOLD analysis project Ga0070750, IMG submission 77013) | Aqueous microbial communities from the Delaware River and Bay under freshwater to marine salinity gradient to study organic matter... | ecosystem: Environmental > Aquatic > Marine >...
AGTTTTTGTGTTTTTGTGCTTCTGTATGGCCTGCATTCATTGAAGGTGGGCACCATAGGAAGATGGCTGAGAAGTTTGAGCGTGTTGCTAGTGGGGAATGTAAACGCTTAATGATTAATATGCCTCCTCGTATGGGCAAGTCTCAGTTGACCTCTTGGTTATTGCCTGCATGGATCATGGGCAAGATGCCTGACAAGAAGATCATCATGGCATCCCACACCGCCGAGCTTGCTGTTCGGTTTGGTCGTATGGTTCGTAACTTGATTGGTAGTGAGGAGTACAAAGACATATTCCCTGAAACCTCCCTGACTGCTGACTCGAAAGCTGCTGGTCGCTTTGATGTGTCAGGTGGTGGTGAATACTTCTCCGTAGGTGTCGGTGGTGCCGTGACAGGGCGTGGTGCCGATTTGCTTATTATAGATGACCCCCACTCAGAACAACAGGGCCAACAAGCAGATCCGAAAGTATTTGATTCTACCCATGAGTGGTTTAGCTCTGGGCCTCGTCAGCGTCTACAACCCGGAGGCGCAATCATTATCGTGATGACTCGCTGGTCGCAGAAGGATCTTTGCGGTCAGATAATGCGAGATAGCGTTGAGAGGGACGGTACGGACGAATGGGAGGTTTTAGAGCTACCTGCTATCCTACCATCAGGCAGGTCACTTTGGCCTGACTACTGGCCTGTAGAGGAGCTAGAGAAGCTCAAAGCAGAACTACCTATCTCGAAGTGGGAAGCGCAGTACCAACAGCAGCCCACATCTGAAGAGTCTGCAATCATCAAACGGGATTGGTGGCAAATCTGGGAAGAACGAGATCCACCCAAGGTATCGTTTGTTATTCAATCTTGGGATACCGCCTTTATGAAACATGAGCGAGCAGACTATTCTGCTTGTACCACATGGGGCGTTTTCTATATGGATAACGATGAAGGGCGTATGGCTCCAAACATCATCCTTCTTGATGCTTTAAAGGAGCGTATGGAGTTTCCCACTCTCAAGCAAAGGGCGTATGAGATGTATATGGATTGGGAGCCGGATGCGTTTATCGTTGAGGCTAAGGCCGCTGGTGCGCCTTTGATCTATGAACTTAGGGCAATGGGCATCACTGTAACCGAATACACTCCGTCCAGAGGCAATGACAAAATATCTCGTGTAAACGCTGTTGCTGACTTTTTTGCATCAGGTATTGTCTGGGCACCGGCTCGTCGATGGGCTGAAGAGGTGATCGAAGAGTTTGCATCGTTTCCTGTAGGCGACCACGATGACTTGGTGGACTCTTCAACTCAAGCATTATTGCGATTCAGGCAGGGTGGGTTTATTGCACTAGAACATGATGACATCAGTGAACAACAAGTAAGACGCATTGCTAACTATTATTAGTGCGTTTAAACTCCACGAAACTGGGAGTGTTATATGGCTGTAGAAAAATCCCTCGACTCTCTTCAAATGGCAGATATTCAAAATCGTCTTGAAGCATCTGTTGAAGAAGATCCAGCAATGGTGATAGAGATCGAAGAGCCTGAATCTGTTTCAATTCAAACAGAAGATGGCGGGATGATTATTGATTTTGATCCTGATCCATCTGTAGAGGATGCGCCATTCGATGCAAACCTTGCTGACTACATGGATGACTCTGCATTGGATATGCTTGGATCAGAGTTGGTATCAGCATATGAAGATGATCTTTCTTCTCGTCGTGATTGGGAAGAAACCTATATTGAAGGCTTAGACTTACTTGGATTAAAGATTGAGGATCGCACAGAGCCTTGGCCCGGAGCCTGTGGAGTTCATCACCCCCTGCTTGCGGAATCAGTTATCCGCTTTCAGTCACAGGCAATATCAGAAATTTTCCCAGCCGGTGGCCCCGCACGATCAAAGATTATCGGTGAGGCTACAGAAGAAATATACAAACAAGCTAACCGCGTAGAAAACTATCTTAACTTCTTACTTACAGAAGAGATGACAGAGTTCCGCAGCGAAACAGAGCGCATGTTGTTTTCATTGCCTTTAGCTGGCAGCGCATTTAAGAAAGTTTATTACGATCCAAATATGGGCAGACCTTGCTCTATGTTTGTTCCTGCTGAAGACATGGTTGTTTTTAATGGGGCAACTGATCTCAAGTCGCTTACACGCATGACCCATCGTATGCGTAAAACGTCGAATGAGATTCGTAAATTACAAGTTTCAGGATTTTATCGGGATATAGAACTTACTGGATCAGATGGCTATGTTGATGCCGTAAAAGAAAAGTATGGCGAGATAACAGGCGAGTCGTATTCGTCTACACCTAATGGCTCATACCTCACAGGTGAAACCGTTCTTACCGTTTTAGAAATACAAGTAGACTTGGATTTGGATGACTTCCAAGACATGAAGGATGGTGAGCCTACAGGTATTGCTGTCCCATATGTTGTAACTGTTGATAAAGGCAGCGCCAAGATCTTATCAATACGCCGTAACTTTTTTGAGGACGATCAATTAAAAAGACGTAGGGATCACTTTGTTCATTATGAATACATTCCGGGTCTTGGTTTTTATGGCCTTGGTCTTGTTCACCTTATCGGTGGTTTAGTTAAATCAGCTACATCAATACTGCGACAGCTAGTAGATGCAGGTACGTTGGCAAATCTTCCGGGCGGATTAAAGACTCGCGGTATGCGAATAACCGCTGATGATACTCCAATCATGCCGGGAGAGTTTCGTGATGTGGATGTTCCCGGCGGAACAATTAAAGAGAACATTTCGTTTTTGCCGTACAAAGAACCCAGCGGCACGTTGTACCAACTGTTAAATAATATAGTTGATGAGAGTCGAAGGTTTGCTTCTATGGCAGATGTAAAAGCTGCCGACATGAATAGTCAAGCACCTGTAGGCACAACCCTTGCTTTGATAGAGCGGAACATGAAAGTCATGTCTGCTATACAGGCACGACTTTACGCATCAATGAAAAGCGAACTTAAATTGCTGGTGCGTATTGTTAAAGACTTCGGGCCGTCTGAATATCCATATGTGCCGTATGGAAACCCAGAAGATATTCAAGCTGACTTTGATGACCAGATAGATGTAATACCTGTTGCTAATCCAAACGCTGCAACGATGTCGCAACGTATTATGCAGTATCAATCTGCCCTACAGTTATCTCAGCAAGCCCCACAACTTTATGACCTGCCAGCACTTCATAGGCAAATGTTAGAGGCGTTGGGTATTAGAGATCCAGAGAATTTAGTACCACCGCAAGAAGAGTTGCCAAATAAAGATCCAGTTACAGAAAACATGGACTTTATCAATGGGTTACCCGGAAAAGCATTTGCGTATCAAGACCACGATGCACATATTGCAGTGCATTCAGCTGCAACAAGAGATCCAAAGATACTAGAGCTTTTATCTCAAGCGCCCGATCAAGAAGCTATTCTTGGAAATGTGCAGGCACATATTCAAGAGCATTTGGCATTTCAGTATCGAGAGCGGATACAAAAAGAACTTGGTTTGGATTTGCCAGCACAAGATACAGAGCTTCCACCAGAAATCGAAGTCAAACTTGCTTCACTTGTTGCACAGGCAGCAGAGCAGTTATTGCAAAAAGATCAAGCCGAGGCCCAACAAGCCGAGCAGGAGGCTCAAGCAGAAGATCCTATATTGCAACTCAAGCAGCGTGAGCTTGAGATTGAAGAGCAATCTGCTGCTGCAAAAGCCCAAACAGATCAACAGCGAGTTGAAACACAACAACAGAAGCTGGCGCTCGAAGAAGAAAAAGCACAGATGCGTGATGCGTTGGAGCGGCTCAAGATTCAAAAAGACTTATCTATCGCTCAAGAAAGAATCAATAGTGCTGAACGTTTGGCTCAAGCAGAAATGACGAAAGATTCTGTTACCGCTAGTTTTGATCGTGAAGAGCGATTGCAAAAGCAACGTCAAGTTGATGCTACTCGCGGTGCAGATATTGGCAGAAAGATAGCAGAACAGATTACTAAAGGTAGTTAATGGCAGGGTTCGTTGATCCACAGTTTGTTGATTTATTGCTATCTCGTTTAAACGAATTAGAAGAGCATCACAAAGAAGTATTGCTTGCTGGCTCAGTAGAAAACATTGAGTCATACAAGCTATTCCGAGGACAATTAGAAGGTATACAAATAGCCAAGCGAGAAATCAGACAACTCGCAGAGCGTGTATTTGTAGATCAAGATTAGCACCAGCAGGGTGCAATGGGTTCTACACTTCCCTTTAAGTGTTGCAGTGAGAAAGAAATGGCAGAGGTTGATTTAAAAGCTATTGGCAATGAAGAGGAGGCTATTGATAAAGCAAGCCAGCTTCCAGTGCCAACTGGCTATCGTATGCTTATCGGTTTACCAGAAATCGACGAAAAGACAGAAGGCGGAATTATTAAGGCGCAGGCAACAATATCTATTGAAGAAACATCTTCGGTGGTTGGTTTTGTTATTGCGATGGGGCCGGACTGTTACAAAGACGAAAAACGATTCCCTAACGGGCCTTGGTGCAGTGAAGGAGACTTCATAATCATGCGCGCCTATAGCGGTACGCGAATTAGTATTCATGGCAAAGAGTTTCGCATTATTAATGACGATACTGTGGAAGCCGTAGTGGATGATCCAAGGGGGATAAGTCGTGTCTGAAGCAAACTTTCCAGAACCAAATGAAAGCATTGATAGCGGATTTGATGCTGATGAAATAGAAATCATCGAAGTTGATGATACGCCAGAAGAAGACCGTCGGCCTGTTCGACAGGATGTTGAACCGTTTAACATCGACGAAGAGATTGACATTGCAGATGATCGTGTTAAAAAGCGTTTAAACAGGCTTAAATACGAGTATCATCAGCAACGTAGAGAAAAAGAGGCTGCACAAAGATTACGCGATGAGGCTGTTCAGTTTGCTCAAAATAGCCAAGGAGAAGTATCTAGACTTCAAGGGCTGGTAGGACAAAGCGAACAAGCGTTATTGCAAAGTGTACAAAGTCGTACTGAAGCAGAGTTAGCTTCTTTAAGACAAGAATATACGAAAGCCCATGAAGAGGGCGATACTCAAAAGATGGTGGAAGCGCAGGAACAGCTTGCGCGAATCCAAGCAGACAGGGCTTATATAGATAATTATAAGACCCAGATGCAAAGCAATACTACGCAGCAGCAGGCTGAAAGTAATGCGCCGGTGGAACAGCCACCGCAACAAGAGCAAATTGATCCAAGATTACAGGATTGGCTTGCTCGAAATAGTTGGTTTGGAGCGCCCGGAAATGAGGCGCTAACTGGCTTTACTTATGGACTTGATGAGATGCTCATTAAGCGGGGTGTTCAGAGAAATACTTCAGAATACTTCCAAGCAGTAGATCAAGCGTTAAGAGAGTCGTTCCCAAGAGCTTTTAATGTGGAGCCGCAACAGGCGGAAACACCGCAGTCAAATAGAGGCTCTACTGTAGTTGCGCCAGCGCAACGTGGGAGTAAAGGAAAGCGACAGGTTAAGCTGAATAGAAGTCAGCTAGAACTTGTAAAGAAGCTGGGTATTACACCCGAACAGTATGCCGCACAACAGATGAGGATGGGACGATGAGTAATAGCCGAGAACCAAGAGAGCTTGAAGAACGAAGTGAAGCCGCTAGAGAAAAAGCGTGGGTGCCTCCGACACTTCTGCCAGATCCTTTACCCCAAGATGGGTGGAGGTTTCGTTGGGTGAGAACCTCAATGGTGGGACAGTCAGATGCAACAAACGTATCTATGCGTTTTAGGGAAGGATGGGAGCCTGTGAAAATAGAAGATCATCCAGAGCTAGAGGTGATGCCAGATCATAATAGTCAATTCCCCGGATGCGTAGAAATAGGCGGTCAGCTTTTGTGTAAAGCTCCAAAAGAAGTTGCGGATGCTCGCCAGCGTCATTACGAAGGAACGGCAGCGCAACAAATGGAAAGTGTCGATCATTCATATATGCGTGAAAATGATCCCCGGATGCCTTTGCTCCGGCCAGATCGTAAGACTCGCGTAACTAAAAGTGGATGGTAATTTTTACTTTTGATTTGTTAAGGAAACTATCATGGCTACTACAGCCGCTCCATTTGGAGCAAGACCCGTAAGCACTACAAGTGCTAGTGGTTCTTTCAATGGTAAAGTCCAGCATCTTAAAATTGCCAGCGGTTATGCTACTGCTATTTTCAATGGTGATTTTGTTAAGATGGCTGCGGCTGGTGTTATTGAAAAGGACGAAGGAACTGCAACGTTAACCACCATTGGTATTTTCATGGGTGTTAAATACACCGATCCTACTACTGGACAATTAACGTTCAATCAATACTATCCAGCATCTACGGCTGCTGATGATATTGAGGCTTATGTATTGACTGACCCAGATGTGGTCTTTTTGATGCAGGCCGATGGTGCTATTGCACAAACAGCACTCGGATCAAACTTTGATGTGATCCAAACTGCTGGAACCACAAGCATCGGTAACAGCAAAAATGCTGTTGATGCTGATTCAACTGCGACAACCAACACGTTGCCATTAAGAATCTACGATTTTTATGATGGCCCAAGCAGTACCATTGGTGATGCATTCACCGATGCGCTGTTTATTTTTAACGTTGGTCATGCGTACCGAAACACAACCGGCGTATAGGAGTAACTAGGCAATGGCAATTTCAAGAGCGCAAATGCTTAAAGAACTCCTGCCGGGGCTTAACGCCTTGTTTGGTTTGGAGTATGGAAAGTACGAAGATGAACACACTCAAATCTATGAAACAGAAGCGAGTGATCGTTCTTTTGAAGAAGAAGTAAAGCTAAGTGGCTTTGGTGCTGCTCCCACAAAGGGTGAGGGTGAATCAATCATATTTGATTCTGCACAAGAGTCATTTACTGCTCGCTTCAACCATGAAACCGTGGCTATGGGTTTTGCTATAACCGAGGAAGCGATGGAAGATAATCTTTATGATTCTCTTTCTGCTCGCTATACCAAGGCGTTAGCGCGAGCTATGGCTTATACAAAGCAGGTTAAATCAGCCTCTTTGCTTAACAATGGTTTTTCTAATGCGTTCCAGAGTGGTGATGGTGTAAACCTATTTACCGCTTCTGGTGATGGCGTTACTGGTGGTGATGGTCACCCAACCGTTGGTGGCACAAAGAACGGCAACCGACCTGTAACGGGTGCGGATTTGAATGAAACCTCATTAGAAGCTGCAATCATTCAGATTGCTGGCTGGACAGATGAGCGTGGACTTCTGATTGCTGCTCGTCCTCGTAAGCTGATTGTTCCTCCTGCCCTAATGTTTGTTGCAACGCGAGTGCTGCAAACAGAAGGTCGTGTTGGAACGGCTGACAACGACATTAACGCAATCTACACGAATGGCAGCATTCCAGAGGGTTATTCAGTAAATCACTATCTCACGGATACTAATGCGTGGTTCTTGATTACTGATGTGCCTAATGGCATGAAGCACTTCGAGCGCACGGCGTTAGAAAACTCTATGGACGGTGACTTCGATACGGGTAACGTGCGCTATAAAGCGCGTGAGCGATACTCATTCGGTGTTTCAGACCCATTGGGAATTTTCGGTTCCCCCGGCTCTAGTTAGAGCTTTTGAGGACTACTCAGGTTATACTTGGGTAGTCCTTTTTTTTATCCCTGACAGAATGTTCCACGTAGAACAATCTGACACTAGCCACGACAGGAGATACTCATGGCGAATACTACCTTCAACGGCCCCGTCCGTTCAGAGAATGGTTTTACTGTTGTTTCTAAAAACAGCAGTACAGGCGCATTCACCACCTCTTTTACGCTTGATGGATCAGGAATGCAGATTGCTCCTGTTTCACTTGCAGACGCAGCCTCTACTAATCTTACTGCTGCTGATAACGCAGGTCGCATCAATTTAGTAGGTAACAACAGCCAAGACAGCACTTATGTTTTGCCAGCACCAACAGCCGGTATTTTTTATCGCTTTGTTTATGCGGGTGGGGCAGCAGATGCGACTGATGCGCTAATTATCACCCCCGGTAATAGTAATTTTTATATTGGCGGCGTTACCTTCCTAGACACGGATGGCAACGAAGTAAGCAGCGTGTTTTCGGATGGCAACTCTAATAGCAGTATCCAGCTTAATGTGCCTGCTGGTTTTGATATAACAATCCTAGGATTAGATACAACTAATTATCAAATCTTCGGAAACGTTACGAGTACCACTGCGCCTGCATTTGCTGACCAATAACAGGAGGCAGTCATGGCTGACGCAGTAGCTACACAAACTATCCAAGATGGCGCGAGAAAAGCGATATTCCGTTTTACTAACGTTAGCGATGGTTCTGGAGAGGCAGCGGTAAAGAAGATAGATGTGTCTGCTCTTACAGCCGATCCAGTATCTGGCGCTGCTTGTTCTAAGGTGAGCATAGAAAAAATCTGGTATACCACTATTGGAATGGGTGTAAAGATATTTTTTGATGCAAGCACCGATTTATTAGCATGGCAGTTAAATGCTGATTATGCAGACGAGCTAGACTTTAGTGAGTTTAATGGTATTCCTAATAATGCCGGTAGTGGTGTAACAGGTGACATTATGTTCACCACAGTTGCTCACTCAGATGGTGATGTCTATAACATTTGCATGAGTGTTATTAAGCATTATGGATAGCATCACTCGCCAACAATTTGATAGCAAGATAATAGATTGCTTTCATAGTTTTTCAGATCCTTTAGATTTGGTTAGGGTCACTGTAAGCCTCAACAAAGCCGAAGATGCTGTTGTATTGCAGACCCTATCCAGAATACCTCTCGCCCACGAAATGTCCGTAGAGCAGTTTTTAAACGCCCCTACCGATGCTTTGAAGGCTATTGCTAAAGGTCTTTACAAAGAAATGAGGATAGTCGTATGACAGACAAACTCAAGATGGTTGAAAAAGGCGGAAAGAAAGTTCCTTTTTATGCGGCAGATGGCGTTGGGAAGATGCAAAGCGGGGGTATGCCGGATATGCAGTATTTAAAACAAATGCGGAAACGAAACGCTAAAGCTCAACAAGTCGCAAGGGATTCAGGCTTGGCCCAGACGGGTCGAAAAAATCGTAAACCATCTAATCGTGGAATGCATTCATCACTTGTTAGAAGGCAAGAGCAGTTTGGTCTAAATCGCCCTAGTCGGCGGCAACGACGTTCTCCCGGAGATGCAATAGCAATGATGGATGGTAGAGATGGTATGGGTCGCGGGTTGCCGACTATTGGGATGCGCGATGCAGAAGGCGGCTCCATGATGCGCGACCAATTCGAGCGGCAAGGGCGGGATATTGCTCAGAGAAGGTCGAAGCGAAGATCGGGGCCGGGAATGTTTGGTGATAGAAGGCTTGGTGGCATGTTTAGTGGTAATCGTGCGCGAAGGGGTGGACTCCGACCAAGCCAACGTGCAGTCATGCAAGGCATAGGAGTGCGAGGGCCAAGAGGAATAAGAGAAGGCGGGTTGGTTAAAATCGCAAGCGAAAAAAGCAACGCCAAGACTAGAAAAATGGAACGTCGAGGATATGGCGCAGCTAGAAAGCCATAGCAGATTTGACTTAGAAGAGTCCATTCGCCAAGAGGTTAGGGATTGGTCAAAGCAGACGCTCGAATTACCTAACGATGATTTGGGCGGAATGTCTGCTTGTCCATATGCCAAAAAGACATGGGAGGCGCATCAGGTTCTTATGACGTTTAAACGCACTACGTCATTTGTAGATGTCTTTAAGTCGCTAGAGAGTTACGATGATACTTATCGCATCCACATTGTTATTGACTTGGACTATGAAGAGGATGGGGTGCAATTTCATAATCGTGTAGAGGCTTTAAATTACGCGATAAGTAGTGGGGTTTTTGGGGATCGAGATCTTTGGATTATGGGGTCTCACCCTGATGATGAGGCAAATGAAGCTATTGAGTCGGATACATTTGAAGAACTCAACGATGTTTCGTATGCGATGTTATACATACAGCGGCTCAAAGATTTGCAAAACGCGGTACATAAATTAAAAAACACAGATTATTACTCGTTCGTTTTTGGAGATGAAGAACCGCCGCATGTATTCCAACTGAGGGAACGATTCTATAATCAATTAGCAGAGTGATAAAATGCGTAAAAAAACGATGAAGAAGGCAGGTGTAAAGAAAAAAGCACCTACAAAAGCAATGGGCGGCACCATGAAGAAGTCTGGTGTTATGAAAAAACGACCACCCGGAATGCGCGGCGGCTCTAAGAAGCAGCCTATGCCTATGAAGCGCGGTAAAATGGTGAAGAAGAAAACCTAGATGTCTACTTACACATTTGATCTTGATTTAGGTGATGCGATAGAAGAAGCGTTTGAGCAAGCAGGCTCAGAGCTAAAGAGCGGGTATGACTATCGCACAGCCAGAAGAAGCATGAACCTCATGTTTCTTGAGTGGCAAAATCGTGGATTGAATTTGTGGACAATTAAAAGCGGGTCTCAGTCATTGACGGCTGGGACTTCCCGCTATGCACTAGATGCAAAGGTGTTGGATATTGTTGAGGCGTTTATACGAACCAACTCTGGCAGCACTGCAAATCAAGTAGACCAAAATCTAACCCGAATATCAGTTAAGCAATACTCTCATCTTACAAATAAGCTGACTCAATCTAAGCCATTGCAATTTTGGTTAGAAAAGTCAGATACAGGTTCTTCAATTAACTTGTGGCCCGTCCCTGACTCAACAGAGCCTTATGTGTTTGAGTATTATTATATTGAAAGAATTGCAGATGCTGGGACTGCGGGATCGGATAATCCAGAAATACCATCTAGGTTTTTGCCATGTTTAGTCGCAGGCTTGGCCTATCATGTTGCGTTAAAAAAACCAGACTTACAAGACAGAATACCTTTATTAAAGCAGTTATACGAAGAGCAATGGCAACAAGCTGTTGATGCAGATCGAGGTAAAGAGTCGTTATTTTTCGTGCCCGGAGGGTATAGATATTGAGTATTTATGCTAGAGGCAAGCATGCATTTGGGTTTTGTGATGTAACTGGGTTTCGGTATGCGCTAAGAGACCTTGTTCCTTTAATAAGAGATGGGCGAGATACAGGGTTTCGAGTTGGCTTTGATGTGCTAGATAAAGACAATCCTCAATATGAGTTGGGCAGAATGAAAATGTCTGATCCACAAGCGTTAAGGAATCCTAGACCAGACACATCATTACAACAAAGTCGTATTTTGGGGTCATTTGACCCTGTTGGCGGCGGCATTACAGAGCTTGGTTCTCGAACTGTTGGATTAGATATAACAGGTGAAATAGGCCGAGTAACAGTGGTGACAACCTAATGGCATGGACATATACAACACTGACTCAGGCAATAAAGGATTACACTGAGAATACAGAAACAACCTTTGTAAATAACATTGGGTTGTTCGTGCGTAATGCAGAGCAAATAATACTACGAACAATTCAGCTACCAGACTTTCGCAAGAATGTTACTGGCACCCTGACATCAGGGAACAAATATCTATCTATGCCAACAGACTTTTTGTTTCCATATTCTTTAGCTATTGATAATTCAGGATATGAATTTTTGATATTCAAAGATGTAAACTTTATCCGAGAGGCTTATCCAGTAGCTTCAACTACCTCTATCCCAAAGTATTATGGCATTTTCGATGAAGGCACGTTTATTGTTGGCCCAACACCAAACGCCAACTTTACCGCAGAGCTTCATTATTTTTATCAACCAGAATCTATTACGGTTTCATCTGATGGGACAAGCTGGTTAGGTACGAATGCAGACAATGCTTTGTTGTTTGGGTCATTAGTCCAAGCATATGTATTTATGAAAGGCGATGCAGATATTTTACAGCTATATACATCTCAATTTGAAACTGCGCTTGGGCAGTTGAAGCTAGAAGGTGATGGATACAATAGGACAGATGCTTACAGAACTGGTCAAACAGCGTTGCAAACAAATAGATGAGTGAGGTAATTGACACAGCTATTGGAGAATGTTTCGTTGTAACCACACAAAATAAAGGACATGACCCGGAGTTTTGGGCAAAAACAGCAACAGATAGGATAGTGAGTGTTGGTGGAGACTGTCATCCACTGATCGCAGAGCAAGCAGAGGCGTTTAAACAGTCTGTATATGCTACAATTTGTTTGTATATGAAAGAAGCAATTAGAAGTGATCGGACAACATTGATCGCAGAGCTAGAGAGCCAGAATCAAAAAGACATGGCAGATATTATTAGGAGACTGTAGTGGCTATATCAACAGCAATGTGTACGTCATTTAAGAAAGAGTTGTTAGAGGCGGTTCATAACTTTAAAAACTCTGGGGGCAGTACATTCAATCTTGCCTTGTATACAAGTTCTGCGACGTTAGGCGCTAGTACAACAGCTTATACAACCTCTAATGAGGTATCTGGCACAGGGTATACAGCGAAGGGAGCAGCACTTACTAGGGTTGATCCAACATCATCTGGCACAACGGGGTTTACAGATTTCGCAAATTTAACATTTAGCTCTAGCAGCATTACGGCTAATGGTGCATTGATATTCAATGAAAGCGCGTCAGGTGATCCATCTGTTTGTTCGTTAGCTTTTGGCGCGGATAAAACAAGCACATCAGGTGATTTTACCATTCAGTTTCCTACTGCTGATGCAAGCAATGCAATTATTCGTATTGCTTAAATGTCGAATCTTACCGGCTGGGGCAGAGGTGCTTGGGGTGATGGCACATGGGGTGAGCCAAGTCCAGTACCAGTTACGGGCGTTACTGCTACTGGTGCGGTTACAACCACAACAGTCAGTGCAGACGCAAATGTCTCTGTCACAGGCGTTTCTGGCACAGGGTCAATCGGGTCAGTCACAATCGTCCAAGGGACGGGTGTTGATGTATCTATTACAGGCGTGGCAGCAACTGGATCTATTGGAACAGTTTCTATTACCGCTGATGCGAATGTTGCTGTTACCGGCATTGTTGCTACTGGAGCGGTTGGCACTGTTACAATCGAGGCTGCTGCAAATGTCTCGGTTACTGGCAATGAAGCAACAGCAGATGTTGGCAGTGTTACAGTCACAGGCACTGCAATCGTTGAAGCTATTGGCGTTGCGGGTAGTGGAGAAGTTACACAAGTTAATGTTTGGGGGTTGGTTGATTCAAGTCAAACGCCAAGTTATTCAGATGTTTCTACAACTCAAACACCAAGCTGGTCAGAAGTATCAGATACTCAAACACCAAGTTGGTCAGAAATATCAGATAGTCAAACACCAAGCTGGGCTGATGTTACTACAACTCAAACTCCTGATTGGGATGAGGTAGCCTAATGGTTCGCAAAGTAAACAAGGTTATTAAAGGGTTAGAAAAAGCATCTAAGACTCACAAGAAGCAAGCAGAGACTTTGAAAAAACACGTTGCTTCGATGAAAAAACCCAAGCCTAAGACGAAAAGTCGGAGAAGATAAATGGCAACTTACGTTAATGATTTACGCCTAAAAGAGATTGCCACTGGCGATGAGTCGGGCACTTGGGGCACCAGTACGAATACAAATTTAGAGTTAGTTGCTGAAGCGTTTTCTTTTGGAACAGAGGCGATTACGACCAATGCTGACACGCATACTACTACTATTGCCGATGGCGCTACTGATCCCGGCAGGTCAATATATCTCCAATACACTGGCACTCTTGATAGCACTTGCACCATCACTATAGGGCCGAACACGGTCAGCAAGCTGTGGTTCATTGAGAACGCAACCAGCGGCTCGCAAGACATCATCATCAAGCAAGGTTCTGGCGCTACAGTCACGATCCGTAATGGTGACGTAAAAGCTATCTACTCTGACGGCGCTGGGTCTGGCGGTAAAATGGTCGATGCGTTCACTGCTCTGCATGTGAATGGTCTGACTAGTGAGGTAACTGGCAATGATGCGGCACTCACCGTCATTTCAACAGATGCGGATGCAAGCCTAGGGCCGTTAATCGTTTTTCGGCGTGAGTCTTCTTCTCCCGCAGATGATGATTTACTTGGTCGAATGAATTTCAACGGATTCAATGATGCTTCTGAGGGTGTCACTTATGGTCGCATTCAAACCACGATCAGAGATGCAAGTGACGGCACAGAAGACGGAGAACTTACCCTTTCTACGATAGTAGCTGGCTCAAATAGGAGTCGAGCAAAATTCGGTGCTACAGAAACTGTATTTAATGAAGCTAGTGTAGACCTCGACTTCCGAGTCGAAACGGATAGCGATGCGAATGCTTTGTTTGTGCAAGGAAGCAGCAACCGAGTTATGCTTGGTTTCAACGCGCAAGTAGCGGTGGCAGCGATCAATCCTCATCTAGGGGTTGTTGGAACCGATAATGGAAGCACCGCTCTTGGTGTTGTTCGATACTCTGCTGATACGGGTGGCCCTAGACTTGTATTAGGCAAAAGCCGAAACGGTTCAATCGCAACAGCCGGGGGCACAATCGTTCAGTCTGGCGACACCGTGGGATTGATACAGTTTGCTGCTGATGATGGCGGCGACGTTGCTACTCGACCCGTACAAATAGCAGCGTCGATAGATGGCACCCCCGGATCAGACGATGTGCCGGGAAGGTTGGTTATTTCTACTGTTCCTGATGGTTCTGCCTCAATAGCTGAGGCACTACGAATTACAAACGCAGGTGACATCGGAATCGGAGACTCAGCGCCTTCAACAAAGCTGCATGTGACCACTTCAGACCAAGATGATGGGATTACCATAGAATGCACCAACGGCGGTGCTTCTGCTGGCCCATCGTTGAAGCTAGATAGAAGTTCTGCCAGCCCTGCTGATGATGATGCTATAGGTGAAATTGAATTTAATGGTAGGAACGATGCTTCTCAGGCGGTTCGGTATGCCCGAATAACTTCTACGATCCTTGATGCTAGTGATGGCACAGAAGATGGCTCAATAAATTTAACTGCAATACTTGCTGGCACTAGCAGATCAAGGTTCTTTTCTAATTCTACTGAAATAGTCATTAACGAAGGAAGCCAAGACCTCGACTTCCGTGTTGAGTCTAACGGCAACGCTAACATGCTGTTTGTTGATGGCGGCAACGATAAAGTTCTTATCGGCACTAATACCCCTGTAACAGCGTATGCAACCGCTGCGTTCCAAGTAAGTGGAACAACTAACGCCCCATCAACGATTTCAATAGGGAGGTTTAGTAATAATGCTAATGCTCCAGTTTTGAATTTTATCAAATCTAGAGATGCCAGCATTGGTGGTAACACGATTGTTGCTAGTGGAGACAACCTTGGTTCGATATTGTTCAGCGGAAACGATGGCGTTGATGGCGCTACTAGCGCCGCAAGAATCTTAGGTGAGGTGGACGGGACACCGGGGTCTAACGACATGCCCGGAAGACTGGTTTTTCATACAACCCCCGATGGCTCTACGTCGGTGACCGAGGCCATGCGAATCACCGACTCGGGTGATATTTTAATTAATACCACCACTGATTACGGCGGCAAAGTAAACATCGCTAGGGCTGACAACAGTACGCAGTTGGCCCTAGTATCTACCGACGCAGATGCAAGTGTTGGCCCACGTTTAGATATGATTAGGGATTCTTCAAGCCCCGCCGCCAACGACGCTATTGGCGCGCTTCGGTTTTTGGGCGATGACTCAGCTGGCAATGAAGTAAGTTACGTCAATATTCAAGCTATTATTGGTGATCCTACGGATGGGGCAGAAGACGGAATTCTTAAACTAGAAACCAGAGTAAATAGCTCACTTAAAGAGCGCATTACGATGAATTCCACAGAGTTGGTAATCAACGAGGAAAGTGCTGACCTTAACTTCCGCGTTGAGTCAAACGCTAACACACACACATTGTTTGTAAATGCAGGAACGGACAAGGTTGGAATTAAGACCTCCTCACCAGATGGTCTGTTACACATTCATACCGCAAGCGCAGGTACGGTTTCCGCTGGTGCTGTTGCTGATGAGCTTGTTTTAGAAAACAGCACTGATGTCGGTATGGCTTTTCTTTGCCCTAATAACGCTGCCGCTTCTATCCATTTTGGTGATCCCGACGATAACAACGTAGCGATGATTCAATACCACCATGACACAGATCATATGGAGTTTACTGTCAATGGCAACGAAGCGATGCGTATTTCTAGCGGTGGGATTCTGCTTGTAAATACTTCCACTACAGTCGCCGATGACATGACTGCTAACGCATGTCACATAGCCTCAAATGCAACAACCACTACCCCTTCGCTTATTGTCGATGACTCTGACTCTAGCGTTGAGTCTGGTTCTATTTGTATGGCTGTCATGTTTTCTAATGACAACTCATTTTCTAGTGGCAAATACATCAGTTTCCGAGATTTAGGTGGCGAGCAAGGCAGTGTATCTGGGGATGGAGCAGGGAGTGTTGCTTATAACACATCTTCCGACATGCGCCTTAAAACTAACATTCAAGACACAGCGTCTAAGTGGGACACTATTAAAGCGTTACAGGTAAGAGATTACGAATGGATTGCTAACGGGAACGAGGAAACTGGATTCATCGCGCAAGAGATACATGAGCAGATTCCAAAGGTTGTTCATGTTGGTGGCGAAGAAGCTGCAAAAGAACCATGGGCGGTAGATTACGGTAGAATCACGCCGCAACTTACTAAGGCTTTGCAAGAAGCTATGGCTCGAATCGAAACGCTAGAAACAGAACTGGCAAAATTGAAAGGAGGTAGCTAATGGCTGCGACATTTACATGGGACATCCCGCAGGTGGACAGGCAAGTCTCCTCTGGGCTTATCACTAATATTCACTGGCGGCTTACAGCCGTCGAAAC
>Ga0070750_10000870_pt1 | contig 16780 bp, 22 predicted proteins | sample VirMetDEL_Nov_24_FD_77013 | JGI IMG/M metagenome (GOLD analysis project Ga0070750, IMG submission 77013) | Aqueous microbial communities from the Delaware River and Bay under freshwater to marine salinity gradient to study organic matter... | ecosystem: Environmental > Aquatic > Marine >...
AACTAGCCGGGGGAACGCGTAGGTTCGCATGCCGGGGAGCTTCGCTGCTCGGTTGACTGAGCCGACCCGTGGGGCTCGAAACAATGAGATCATGGATCCGGGGAAAAAGCAATCCTCTTTGGCTGAGTCTCATAAGTCTCACGAGGCACACGAGACGCAGGGGGCAGGGATCCCAGACAAAGAGAGACCCGCGCCTGCGCGCGTGTGCGAGAATATCCTACCACACCGCCTATAGGCCCCCTGAGGGGGTCAAAAGGGGGGTACGCTAGAAGTACATATATGTCGTGAAAAAAATGTAATATAAATGAAAAATATGTATTTGTCGATATAAATATGTTTTGAAGAAAAACCTGCTATAATATTTGGAAGCGGCGAGCTCCAACTCCCGCTTCCCGATCAACCAGGAGGTATCTGGCGATGGCCAATTTTAAAGCATTACCCCCCATTGAGCAACTGGCGGAACGTCTTGCTGTTGATCCGACAAGCCCGAGCGGTTTACGTTGGAAGGTAAACAGGCCCCATGTCAAATCAGGGGATGCTGCTGGCAGCATACAAAAAAGCGGCTATTGGTATGTATCTTTCTCGCCACGTCTAATACCAACTCACCGCGTTGTGTACGCTCTCGTTCACGGGGTAGACCCTGCTAATATGGATATCGATCATATAGATAGAAATAAGAGCAATAACGACATCAATAATTTACGGTTAGTTGACAGATCTACTAATAAGTTTAATTCAAATATTTACAAAAATAACAAAACAGGTGTTAAAGGCGTTTCATGGAATAGATTCCGTGCAAAATACTGCGCTCATATACAGGTCCAAAGCATATTCTATAATCTCGGCTGTTTTGACACGCTCGAAGAAGCAATTGAAGCACGACGCGACGCAGAGCTGCGCTTTGGTGCTACGGGTCCATTGCTTTGATCTCAGCCAGGGCCGATTCGATTGCCACGTTATTTCGGATGTGTGCGCGCTCCTGTGCTGTGCGTGCATCCGCAAGCAATTCGTTGATGATGTACGAAGTTTTGCGATGGCGTCTAGCCGCTTCTTGGGCGAGCCAGGCTTTGTTCTCAGGTTTGAGCGTTACCCTTGTCATATTACTGTACCTTTCACTAACTTTTTCTGCGACTTTGAGCGCGGCCTCGGCTTTGTCTTCGCTCTGACTCCAACGATCAAACACTTTCCGAGGAATCTTGCCATCTTTGACGGCCTTAGCCACGCGAAACTGGATGGCAGCACGAGTAACGCCAAACTCGCGGGCGAGGGCGGACCAGTTCACTCGTCCGAGCTTTTTCCATGAAAGTTCAGCCGAAAGAATCAGCTGCTTCATGTCGATTTTTACGTGGTTGGCCATCAAAGCACAGGAACTTAGCGCTAGTATAGCTACTCTGCCGGAGGCAATTGATAGATTCTGTTTAGAAATTCTGCCTGAGCAGCGATTTCTGTAGGCTCATCGTCTTCTAACGCAGGCTCGGGCTCGGGGACGAAGACTTCGATCCGCGTGATACGTGGCGATTTGGAGAGGAAACGAAGCATCCACATCTCGTACCAGCGGAGATTCGGATTAATTATCCGCATGTGTACTTGATAGCAAACGGCGAAGCTTGTAGACGGCGCGTTTATGTAGCTGGCCGACGCGGCTACGGCTAATTTTAAGCTCGGCGGCGAGTTCTTTCACAAGACACGAACGGAAATAGATTCCTTCGATTACGACGCGTTCGGAGTCGGTTAGGAAAGCCATCGCGGCGTCGAGGTCTTCGACAAATATTTCCTTAACGGCGAACTCGGTAGGAGAGGTGCCGTTGGTATCCCCTATCAGCTCGATTATCGCGGTAGGGCTGTCTGTACGCGTGGGAATGTCTAGGCTACTGCATAGCGTGCTGGCGTAAGTGTCAAGCATCTGTAATATTTTGTATTCTTCGATTTCGAGGGCAGAGGCGATCTCGGGGATTGATGGCTCGTGCCCGTGGTAACTGCTGTAATCCGACGAGAACCGCTGCACCCGAGAGAAAAGCTCGTGCATGTTCGTTGGTAGGCGGATGAGCCTGCCGTGGGTGTGGATGGCGCGTGTCAACGCCTGGCGGATCCACCAGTAGGCGTAGGTGCTGACGGCGTAGCCGCGGCTCGGGTCGAAGAGCTCCAGGCCCCGCATTAAGCCTAGGGTGCCTTCTTGGATAAGATCGCTGAAATCGACCCCGCGGTCTTGATACTTCTTGGCGAGCGAAACAACCAGGCGGATATTGGTCTGTAGCATCACGTCAAGCGAACGCTTGCCGGATCGTTTGATTTTTAAAGGAGCAGCGTCTTTCCCGCCCTCGTAGGAGCACCAGCGCTTGATGGCTTGGCAGTGGCGTAGTTGGGCCTCGGGTGTGAGGACCGGGAACCTCCCGATTTCGTTTAAATACGTGTTTACGTCCGTGAAAGACATGGAGTGGAATAAACTAGCAGTCTAGGGAGCTAGGAGCGCTTTGTGAAGCCGATGATCGGCATACCAATAACAGACTTCGGGCGCCCAGGCTTGAAGATGAGGCCATAGCAGATCACAGAGGGCTCGGATTTCCCACTGGGCGTCGGCCTTGCTACGCAAATCCATGAAGTGTAAGGCACTTCTCAAGTTGAATGAGACGACGAAGTGCTGCCGGAAATCGAAAGGCAGGATGCCGCGGGCGTGCTCTTCGGCAAAGCCGTGGTAATTAATGTTGTGCTCGTATGCACAGGCCGCTTGGCGGCAGGTGTGGAGGTCGTCGTTGCGCATTTCATTGGTATAGGTGTAGCGCTTGCCCTGACGATCTCGGTAGTCGCCGACCGGTCTCAGGTAGAACACCTTCTCGATGTCTAAGTCTCCCCGAGCTACAGCACAAATGCGGCTGCCGGTGTAGCGCATTGATTGCACATCAAAGCTAACGCCGACCCTGTGGGTGCGGGCTTGTTGCATAACGCTGTGTGGAAAGTAGCCTACAGCGAAAGTAATTGAGGGATGCTCTAACGGTCCGAAGTGGCCTCTGTTACTTCCTAACAGTCTGCGTCTAATAATGTTGCCGCAAGCGGACTCGGGTGGTGGGTCAGCATCGAATGTGTACTCTTCGCAGTAATCCTGATGAAGCGCGAACCAACAACACGTTTGCGGTTGCTCAGTTCTGGCAAGAACTTCCACACGAAAATACGGATCCTGCATAAAAACAAATCGTATGTATAATGGGGTGGGACAGCGAGCTGGAACTCCTGCCCCGTGACCACCAGACACGACCTGATGACGACCAAGTCTAGGCCTTTGCCTCCGATCGCGCAACTAGCGGAAGTTTTTGTTGTTGATCCGACAAGCTCAAGCGGACTGCGTTGGAAAGTAAGCAGGCCCCCCGTCAAAGCTGGCGATGCTGCCGGCACGTTGCATACCACTGGCTACTGGCAAGTACAGTTTTCAGGGCGTCTGCTGAAGGTGCATAGGATTGTATATGCGCTTGCACACGGCACAGACCCTGGTGAGCTACAAATTGATCATATTGATCGGAACAAAGGTAACAATGACATCAATAATTTACGACTAGTTGATAACTCGACGAATAGATTCAATGTTGGCCCTCCAAGAAACAACAAGTTAGGCGTCAAAGGGGTTTATTGGCATAAACAACGCTCAAAATACCAAGCTCAGATAATGATCCGCGGTAAACAGCGCTACCTCGGCCTCTTTTCTACCCTCGAAGAAGCAGCGGAGGCAAGGCGCGAGGCGGAGATTCGTTTCGGTGTTAAATCGACGGCGGCTTAGACGTGAGATGAATTTGGGGGATGGTATAACCGATCCCATTTTTATCTAAAACTTTATAGTGAGGGAAACCGCGATGGACGAATCCATCTACAATCAGGTACGAATCGTTTAGTTCCCCTGCATAAACGCGCTCACCGATTTTAAATGCCCAAGGGAAGTCAGTGAAATCTGTAGAAGGACGTGGTGAAATGGCGCTAGACATTGGAATAGCTGGAAGAAAGGCTGAAGAGGAGCTCAATTTTGGATTCGAGGTCAGATAAGCCGGCATTGTTTGTAAAAGTTCTATCGAAGTACTGGGGGTAATTGTCGAGCCCGCCCTCGGAGGGGTGGGGTGTTCCGATAATAGTGTCAGTACGGCTTATTTTCCAGATCTGACCGTTTAAATTTTTTATTAAATCTGCCTCATTTTTGAAGCGGACGTCGTCCACTACAACGGGGATGTCATGCGCCAGCTTGTCAGACGCGCGATGTAGCCACGAATGTGACCACACGTTCTCAGCGACGCAGTCCCTACCCCACTCAGTGCCAAGAGTTCGCATCAAGTGACGAGCTGACACGTTAACGCGAGGGATGAGGTTCCCTTTTCCGGCGTTTAAAAAATACTCAATCTCGGAAGCGCTAAAGCCATAATTCATTAAGAAGACGCGCAGCATCTTCTTGATGCAATCAGCGAAAGGCAGAGGGAGGTATCCATGCCGCTGGAGAACACCGGCAACAGACGTTTTCCCGCTCTGCGGATGAGAAGAGTACAGGCCGATGAGTTTGGGAATCATAATCGTGTTTATTTAGCGTGTGTGAACCGGTGGAGCCGTGCCTGAAAGTGCAAAAACAGTTGCTCCAGCGCGGCAGAGTCGTAACTCTCTATTTGAGGTTCTTGGGATTTGAGCGCCACTACGATTTTAGCCTGGCGAATGTTTAAGCCGAAACTCGCATAAACGTAGTTCGCAGCGGCCACATAAGCAGCGATCTGCAAAGAATATTCATACATTTTGATCGGTTTACGGGGCGTTTCCGCTGTTTTCCAGTCAAGCAAAGTAGGAGTGTCGTCATCGTCGAGATACGCTAAGCAGTCGAGTGTACCGGCGTAACCGTCCGGGTGCCAAACTGCGCCCTCTACCAACAAAGGTTGTGTGATGCGGTCAAGAAAAGAGCGAGTACTCGTCCAATAGGGGGTAAACAAAAAACTGAAAGGTGGTTCCTCCCCTGTAGCTAGAAAATTTTCGATGTTGGTGTGGTGGCCGTTCCCGCGGGCGCAGGCGACGGTGACGACGCGCTCTGCTTCTTTTTCGCCTACATATTCCCGCCACAGCTCAAGGCCGGAGTTGTCGCGACTGTTCGAGAGGATGGTCGTTACAGAGCTACATGAGCCTTCAGGAGTGGCATAGATGCGGCTACCGTCCTCGGAAGTTTCCCGTTGGAGTTCGTATAGCGGCAGGAAGGGGAGGCGAGGCGAGGGCATGAAAAGGGGGATCATGCCCTGCGGCATGGGGGTAGGTGGCTACTTAACGGAGACTGGACCGGATGCTAGTGCCGTAGACGACATCCGGCTGAGGGAGCAGCAGATCGTTAGGTGTGCAGTCGAATAATTCGATCGCAGACTCAAGGATTTCGGGATCCAAGTAGCGGGAACGGTTCTGACGGATACGGTTGTAAGCGTTCTGAGTGATGTCCAGCTCTTTGATGAGCTGCTGCGAAGTCCAGCCTTTGCGAAAGGCTTGAAGTTCCAGGTTTCTGGCAAAAATTGTAAGAAGAGGGCGGTTGGCGAAGTCCATAAATAAGTGTTGGGACTTTCTACCTTACCCAAAATGGGGGGTAAAGGGCACCCCCCTGGGTTTTTACGGGTTAACCTTCTAAGTTAACCAGCGAATGGGTCACCATTGTCATACAAGGCATCGAGATTCCATTTAAGACTTTTGTAGCCCTCTACGATATGCTTGGCTGTGCTGCTGGGAGGAGTGGGTAGTACGACGTATTTGGCAAAATCGCTTCCCTCTTCCCGCGTGATCTTGAGATCGTAGCCGTTAGGATCGCCATAGTCTTCGTCGCTCATGTAGCCTTCTAGGGCTTTGATGACGCTTTTCTGGGAGATTTCGCAGATTTTGAAGGTTTCTTCGTCATAGTCCCACACCACGCCACAAATGAACCAGCTGAGGCTGCGGCGGCCCTTACGATCTGGGGTGACTGATTCGGGAACCTCGCTTGGCATTTGACGGAAACGAATCGGACCGTCGTCGGTCCAGCCCAGATAACCGGTCTGGCCAGGGCCAACGAATCGGATACGCTTTGTGCCCTTGATTTTTGAGAGGTTGAGATAGCCGCTGCTACCACTTTGAGCGACAGCGTCAGAAAGCTGAGCAGTTTGCTCAATAGAAAGAAACGGAGCCATGAAAAATTGATGAAGATGTAGTTCGGCGTGGAGGTGACAGTTGTCTTTTCCTGTGCCGTGCTAGCAGCCTAGCAGAAAAAGGAGGAAGCGCAAGGACTAAAAGGGGCGTATTCAGCAAATTATGTGCGAATATACACATAAATTTTTAATGAAGCGATGGCACCTCTCCGGGAATAGCGCGATAAAATGGGCGACCCCCTGCGCTGCAAGGCAAGAAAAAACGCCGTAGCTCCTGGAGGGCCCGGCGCAAGGGGATTCATTCTTCACTCAGGAGACTAGCACATTGTCATCAGAATCAGATCAAATTCCTACGGGAAGTGCGATTTCAATGCTTCAAGCAGGCGTTTTTCCCTCAAACTGGAAATTTGAAGCGGTCTCGGGTAAGGCCGTCTTTCGCACGAAGTGGACCGATAACCCGCTCACAACTGTCGAAGCAGCGATCCAGGAATACAACCGCAAGGACGCTTACCGCGGCCTAGGCGTGCGAACTGGTGCCGTCAGCAGCGGATTAATCGCTATCGACATCGATGGCGCTGAGGCAGATGCAAGATTTAAGCAAAAGATTGGTGAAGCTTACGAGGCTTACGGTGCTGAGTCCACAATGTCGTGGACTTCAGGAAGGCCCTATAAAAGACAAGTGCTGTATCAAGTGCCTATGTACTTGGTCAAGCAGCTAGACCATATTCACGTGGTGGCGCTGGATGGTGATGGCGAATGGTGCGCCCAAGGCGTAAAACATATCAAAGCCGATGGCGAAAAAGTCGAAGAGTGTGCGCTGCGATTTAACCGCTGTCACTCGGTTTTGCCGGGGTCACCACATCCTGACGGGGGAGACTATAAGTTTCTTAATTACAACAAAGGCACAGTAGAGCCAGCACCGGAATGGCTCATGGAGCTGTTGCGGTCGTTGAGCCAACCTGTCGGGTTTCTGTCTGAGGCTGAGCTCAAAGAGCTGAGCGACTTTGCCACTCAGTGCGAAGTGGCGTTTCCTCTCAATCAACTCCGAGGAATCGCTTTTAAAGACGAAGTGATGGATCTGCTTCGGCCGCGCTTCACCGATCTGGTCTTCCGTCACGAAACATTCCAGCGCTATGGCTGGAAGGAGCGCCACAGTGATCCGCCTCAGATGCTGTCAGGCTGTCCCTGGCACGGAGGCAACTCAGGTACAAGCTTCCAATTTAACGCTAGCAACGGCTGCTGGGACTGTAAAGCCTGTGGTATCGGGGGAGATTACCTCGACTTCATGCACAAAATCGCGACCGATAACGCGGATGCTGAACGCCCAGGGAATGTTGACTGTGAGCGCTATGTAGCGCAGATTACGACCGCGCTCGGATTCAAGTGGCCGGAAGATTTCACACCTACACAGAAAAACAAGACACAGAATATTCCTTTACTAGATCTTAGTGCTAGAGAATTCTTAAACGAGTTAGGTAAAATTTACGATAGTGAGTCTAACCCCGCAGTTTGCTACTGCCGTATGGCAGCCTTAGCCGCGGACTGCGGGAGAAGACTCGATGGCACGCAGTGCATGTCATTGCTGACAGAGCACCGCTTTTTTGAAGCAGCAGAAACTCAAAATAAAGAAACACATTGGTGGAAAGATCTAGATTCTTTAGACTTTGTTGTACCTGACTTACTTAGGAAACCGAGTCAGATCCTGCTCCACGCCGATCCAGGTGTAGGCAAAACCTCCGCCATTATGGGACTGGCACGCCAAATAGGACGGGGTTTACCGATCAAAGTCAGGGGTATCAAAGTTCCTGTAGAGCAAGGCCCCGTACTCTGGATCCAGAGTGATCAAACTTTGAGGTTATTAAAGCGAGACTGTGAAAACAATGATATTAATCCAGAAAAAGATTCCTGGTTTGTCGTTAAAACGCAGTGGCAAATCAACCACTTAATGAGATTAAAAGATTGGGTTAACGAAATTAAACCCTCTGTTGTTGTCGTGGACTCTATCGGGTCATGTAGCTTAAAAACTTTCGCTGAGGAGAAAGACAAAGCGTTTGCGATGCCTCTATACGAGTACGCAAACATGAACGGAAATAAAACTGATATAGGTTTTCATGCTTGCCCAATTATATGGATTCACCACAACAACGCTCAAGGTGAGGCCCGCGGCACTAAATACCTGATGGCTGCCGTAGATGAGCAGTGGGCGATGCGGTATCCCTCCGAGCGTGAACGGGAGTTGCTCCGGTCTCAGGGGAAGAACCCTTTCCAGTGCCGGATGATTCAGATCAAGAAGTCCCGCTTCGGCCGACAGGGCGATCTGCTCGTCTGTGAGCGAAGTGAGGACTTCAGCTACGCCTTGGAGGACTACACGCCTACAGAGCGCCTGGAGGGCGGCGGAGAGGGCGCTGAGGGCGATCCCAACCCGATGACCACCGCCCTACGCATCGTCAGAGACGCCCAGGAGGCCGCAGAAGGCCCCGGAGGGGATGGGGATGGCTGTATGACTGCCAAGGAGGTCTGGGAAGCCCTTGTGGGGGTCAGGACCGGCCTCGGGTTGAAGCCCCCGAGTTCTCGGACTGTCAAGAGGTGGTTAGAGCGTTGGGTGGAAGACGGGATGCTTGTTCGCGGGAAAAACAAGGTGGTGCCTGGGATTAAACAGCCTGTACCCACCTACAAATTGCCTGCATATATAGATCGCGCACCACGCGCGCGCTCGCACGTAGCCTCAAATTTTGAGGAATCGTCCGTTGATCCCCGAGATCGCAGTGATAGCCTCAAAAAACAATGGACAAATTTTGAAGGCTCTGAATTTGTCCATTGTTCCGAGGGTGCAGAACCGAACAATGGACAAATTTTGGATCCGGAAAAATTTTCCGAAAATGTCCATTGTTCACCCGACAGCGAGAATTCAGTCAGGGACTGCGATCTCACGGAAGGTGCAAAGGAACAGTGGTCAGAAAATCCTGTGAGTGGGGGTACGCACGCGCGCACGCGTGGAGCGCGAGCTATCTATGGGAATAATGAAGAAAACATAAAAGAATCCCCAGAACCCAGTCAGGAGCTGGAGTCTGAGGATTGGACCGAGGACGATTAAGCCTGGTTCTTGGGCCGGGGCTCCCTCTTCAAGAGCGAGGGCCTCGTGCCTTGCAGGCCTTGTGCCCGCGGCTTATCGTGCGCTAGTTTGCAGCGCAAGCCAGGGGAGGGCGGAGCCCCGGCTTGCTGCGACACCTACCTCTGCGGATGTCGCTTTACAGCTTAGGCAACTGCTGGAGGATTAACTGCCCTAAAAGTGTTTTGGAGGCGTAGTGGGCTTGCAGCAAACTTTTAGCTAAAGCCTTCAACGCGTCTAGGCTTTTGCAATCGTCGATCTCCCTGAGCCCGGCCTCCAGCGCAAACCGCGCTTCTAACGAATTCATTTGATCGAATGCTCTGAATGACTATGCACAATTCTGTCAAAAACTCGATCTCGGAGGCTTTAGCTTCCATGCATTATTGCGTGATAGATCATGTCGATAAGGTGACGGTTTTGTTGGAACGCCTTCAAGATTTTAAGGCCACCGAAGGCATGCTAGCTGTTGATACAGAGACTACGGGACTAGATCCTTTGCTGAATCAAGTAAGGCTTATTGCACTTGCTGTGTATAATAAAGCGGTTGTAGTGGATTTAGATGTATGGCGTACTCCTAATGTTAGAACAGTGCCTTGGCATGCAGAGGGGTTGCTGCAGTTGCGCGCTATATTAGAAAGTTCTAGGGTGAAATTACTACAAAACGCGGCCTTTGATCTTAACTTTCTTAGAGCCGAGGGCGTAAGTTTGAATGGACCTATCTACGATACTATGGTAGGTAGCAAGATTATTAGTAATGGGACTGGCAGTTCTAATGCGTTAGACGCTGTGGTGAAGCGATACATTGACGTAGAGTTACCTAAAGACTTGCAGAAGAGTAATTGGGCAGGAGAACTGACAGAAGAGCAGTATGCATACAGTGCTATGGATGTACTTATGTTGCCTTATGTAGAGTTAGGTATGACAGAAAAACTTAAAAGCTCAAAGGTTCCTAGTCATAAAGGTCGTAATTTTACGTTATGGGAGCTGTTTAAATTAGAGATGAATGTGTTGCGTCCGATCAGTTTGATGCAATACCATGGGTTCAATTTTGATAGAAGAGCAGGTGAAGAGCTACGCGAAGCTTTAGTTATAAAAGCTGAGGAGTTACTAAGAGTATTTCTGGAAGAGCTGGATAAAGAGCTTAGAGACAAGCATCCTGATGACGATACTAAGTGGCTGCCTCGGGATCCTGATGGGGCTTTTAATACGCGGGCTAAAGATAGTGGATCGATTCGGTTAAAGACGAAAGTCTATAAGGGTTTTAACCCTAGATCGCCCAAGCAAATGGCGGAAGGGTTTACTTTGGCCGGTATTATTTTACCTCCGGATAAAACAGGGAAGCCTTCTTTAGATAAAAATTTGCTCGCGTTTATTCGTAAAACGGTGCATTTAGTGGACTTGTATTTAGTTTGGAAGAAAGCTGAAACTGAGGTGAGTGATATTGAGAAGATTCTTAAGCACGTGGGTCCGGACTCGAGGGTGCATGGTTCCTATAGGCAGATGGGGACGGAAACTGGGAGGATGTCTGCGTCGAATCCAAATCTGCAGCAGATAAATCGGAGTAAAGATTTTAGATCGAAGTTTCGAGCTGCGGAGGGCTATTGTCTAGTTGCGGCAGACTTTAGTCAAGTAGAACTGAGGATCGCTGCGATGATCTCTAAGGAGCCGAAGCTCATTGAGGCTTATGCCGCTGGGCGTGACGCTCACACAGAAACGGCGAGCTTGTTGACGAAAATACCACTAGACGAGTTTCAAGCTGTACTCTCTGATCCCCTTCATAAGGATTTTGAGCTGTACAGCTCTTATAGAACGTCAGCCAAGATATCGAATTTTGGTCTGTTGTACGGCGCAGGAGCGGCCACTTTACAGAAACAGGCTGTGGCGCAGTACGGCGTTGACATGAGTCCGCAGGAGGCTAAAAAGATCGTAGAGGATTTTAGGCTGGCATATCCGACCTTGTACCAATGGCAGCAAGAACAGGGTCAGTCAGAGTCACATGCGGTGTTTACAGCTCTAGGAAGGAGGCGAATGATGTTTGGATATAGCCACGACAAGTACACGACCAGGATTAATACAGTCATCCAGGGCACTGCAGGTGATATTGCTAAGCTAGCTATTCAAAAACTATGGGGGTTCTTACGTAAAGCAGGCCCCAATGTTGCTAAATTGATCGCTATGGTCCACGACGAGTTAATTCTAGAAGTGCAAGAGGATGCAGCAGAAGAGTGGAAAGCTATTTTAAAAACTTGTATGGAAGAGGCCGGTAACGAAATAAGCACATCTGTCCCCATTATTGCTGATGCTAAAAGTGGACTAACCTGGGCAGATGTAAAATGAACTCCAATAGGGCAGATCTTTTAACTACGTTATATGCAATTGCGCGTAAACTACCTAACGGATTATTACATCGTTTGGTTGAAGATGCTCAGTTTTTCCATGATTGGAATCTTGGTAAAAAAGCCGCTAGACGCAATTCTAGGATCAATCAGCACAGCAACTGGCAGGTCAAGGCGGAAGAAAAGGCTTGGAAAAATCGCTTTCGGTAGAATGGGAGATACGTCTAGCGTGGAGCCGAAGCTGTGTACAAACATAATTCTTGGGAAGGCATTCACTATCTCGCTGAAAAAGAGGGGACTAGATATCCGGAACTCGTAGCAGCCCAGTGGCAGTTGGAAAGTGGCGGAGGGGAACACGCCTCAGGTAAGCATAATTATTTCGGGCTCAAAGGTAGTGGTACTTTAAAGGAGACGGAGGAAGAAACAGAACAAGGACGTATATCAGAGCTTGCTGAATTTATGGATTTTAATACTATAGCTAGCAGCGTCAAGTATTTAATCACACGTTGGTATAAAGACTGGGACAAGTACGAAGGCGTGGATAGAGCTTCTACTATTGAAGAAGCCGCTGAGCAGCTGCAAACTCAAGGGTACGCCACAGATTCTGAGTACGCCGCTAAACTGCTAAAGATCCTCCACGATAAACGAGATCAATCGGTAGAGGCTTCTCCCATGACTGAAAATACAAGCATCCAGTTGAAGCCTGACTTATTTAAAATGGAGGCGATTGTCGATACGTTTCTGAAGAAAGCTGCTGTCCAGAGTTCCGATCTTCCTCTCGATGAGAAAGTTTTCGTCAATAAAGGACGCGTTTGTTCTGTCGTAGCATCAACAGAAATTGCCGCGGATAGTCATTGTATTGTAGAGCTTGATTATTCTGCTGGTCAGTGGTTTGTATTTAAGCCGCACTGGAAACTACTTGGTGCGCCTGTCGAGCCTTCTGCTGCCGATGATTATACCGTTGACATTGTTGGTCTAATTGATTGGAGTGATTTCAGTAGCCTTGTAACGCCCAATCTCACCGTAGGGGAAATTCTACAGTGGGATTCTCGGAGAATTCCTCCGGCGAACGGGGCAGTACGATCTCGCATTATTAGGACTGCGCACGAATTCGAGGCTATTCGCAGAGGGTGGAAACATCCACTGGGCGTGTCCAGTTTCTACCGCCCGGAGCCCATCAACTCGGCCGTAGGTGGCGTTCCCGGAAGTCAGCATACGCAGGGCACTGCTATAGACATTTACCCAGTGGACGGCAGCATTTACAAGTTTTACGACTGGATTCGTCGTCGCTGGACGGGAGGCCTTGGGGATGGCCGAGCTCGGGGATTTATTCATCTTGATACGCGGCGGAGCGGAGGGTTCGTACCGGGGGCGGGTGTACGTCCCGCTGTGTCTTGGACTTACTAGTTTTTGAAAAGCAATGTCTCAACAAGCAAAACTAGTTGTTGGTATTTTAACTTTTATTTCAGCTATTGTAGGAACTACTATAGCCTTTGATTCACGCTACGCTAAAAGCGAGGTTGTAGAACAAAAGCTTGATGAAAACTATAGCAAAATGCTTAAACTTCGTCTGTTAGAAATAAACCTAAAGGAGCAACAAAGTCCAGCAGACGAGGCTCTCAAGCAATACATCAAACAAGAGCTAGCTCCTAATGAATAGGCTTTTGATTATTGTGCTACTCCGTTAAGGTTGATAGTCCAGTTACGAGCTTTGAGGTTCGTGACGGCAGTGGTGATGTTTGGCGTACCAGAGCTTGCGTTGTAGTCGATGGTGATGTTTGGGCCTGCGACTTGTGCGTTTTGTCCTGATGTGTCGATACTGTTCAGGATGTTTTCAACGCTGGTGGCAGTTAGGGAAGAGCAGAGTTTCCAAGTATTACTAAAACAATTGGCAACTGGTGTACCGATCCAAGAATCAAAGAAGTTTGGAGGGAATTCTGTCATGCTGCTGCAGTTGTACCAGGCTGTGGAAAAATTCGTCCCGCTTGATATATCAATTAGTGGAAAGCTGTATTGCTCGCCTAATGTAGTTATGTTGTCCAGGCTGCTGCAGTTGCGCCAGGCTTGGAAAAAATCCACTCCGCTAGATGTATCAATCAGTGGGAATGATGTCAAGCCGGAGCAGTTGTACCAGGCTGTGGAAAAATTCGTCCCGTTTGATGTATTAAGTAGTGGGAATGATGTCAAGCTGGAGCAGTTGTACCAAGCACTGGCAAAAGTCGTCCCGCTTGATGTATTAATTGGTGGAAATAATGTTAAGCTGGAGCAGTTGTACTAAGCGTTAGAAAAATTCGTCCCGCTTGATGTATCAATCAGTGGGAATGATGTTAAACTGGAGCAGTTGTACCAAGTGTAACCAAAATTCCCCCCGTTTGATGTATTAAGTAGTGAGAACGATGTTAAGCTGGTGCAACTGATCCAAGCACCGCCAAAGTTCGTCACTGCTGATGTATCAATATCACCAACAGTTGTTAGATTGGCGGAGCCATGAAATGCATCTAACAATATCGCCCCAAAACTCCAACCCGCTGGTGTATCACCTAACGTGACAAGTTCATCAGCTGCTGCGTCGCTGTTGTAGTACGGTCTAAAATCACCGCTGTTGATTTTGATTCCAATGGTATAAGTACCAGCAGCAGGGTAAGTATGATCAACACTATTAGTTGTTACAGTTTCAACATCACCGTCTCCCCAATACACATCAACATCAACTGTGCCACTACTCAGCAGAGTAAACGTTCCTGCCGTATTGATGTCAATCTCCCATGCCGTGCCACCAGCAGCGTATTTTTGGGAGCTGCATATCTTCCAAGTCATGGTCTGGCCTCCGGGGTGGTGTCTGGGGTGGTATGGGTCATTGTGCTACTCCGTTAAGGGTTTCCTAGGTCAGACAGTGCCACAGGTATCAACCGAGATCATGGGAACAGTTTAGGTGTTTACTGGGGAACGCCATTTAGTGTGATTGTCCAGCCTCTGCCTTGAAGGTTGGCAACCGCAGCAGTTATGTCAGGCGTACCAGTGCCTGCGTTGTAATTAATGGTGATGACTGGATTTGTGCCTGGTGCGTTTTGCTGTCCTGTTGATGCTGCGATGCTGTTCAGGATGTTTTCAACGCTGGTGGCGGTTAGGGAGGAGCAGCCTTCCCAGGCACTTCCAAAGCAGTTGCTAACAGGTATGCCAGTCCAATTATCAAAGAAGTTTGGAGGGAAGGTGGTCATACTGTTACAGTTGCGCCAAGCTGCCTGAAATCTTGTTCCCTTGTCTGGTCGCTTACTTGCAGGCAGTTCGGGAAATGATATTAAGGCGTTACACTCGTTCCAAGCAAGATAAAAATTAGTTCCACTTGAAAGGTCGAGTTCTGGAAATGGGTTTAACTTACGGCAGACGCTCCAAGCATAGCTAAAATCTAATCCTTTTGATGTATCGATTTCTGGAAATAATTCTAAGTTATCGCAATCACGCCAAGTATTAGAAAAGTTTGTTACGTTTGATGTAACAAGTGGCGGAAATGAGGTAAAACTGGTGCATAAATGCCAGGCGTAGGACAAATTTGTCGCGTTTGACATATCAATTAGTGGAAAACTATAAGTCTCGCCTAATGCCGCTATATTGTCCAAATTGGTGCATAACCACCAAGCACCAAAAAAATTCGACACTCCTGACGTGTCAATATCACCAACAGTTGTTAAATTACCTGAACCGCGAAATGCATATTGCAGTGTCGTCCCGAAACTCCAACCCGCTGGTGTATCACCTACTGTGACAACTTCATCACCTGCTGGGTCGTAGTTGTAATACGGGTAGAAGCCACCGCTGTTGATCTTAATGCCAATTGTGTAAGTACCAGGTGCAGGATAGGTATGATCAACACTATTAGTTGTTACAGTTTCAACATCACCATCGCCCCAATACACGTCAACATCAACCGTGCCACTGCTCAGCAGAGTAAACGTTCCTGCTGTGTTGATGTCAATCTCCCATGCCGTACCACCAGCAGCGTATTTTTGGCTTTGCGCCAGAATCATCCGGCCTGTTGTGTATGGCATTACGTTACCTCCAGAAAGATCATTGTGCTACTCCGTTAAGGGTTATGGTTAATGACCCAGCTAGCAGCAACTAAGTCATCGTAGGCAGTGTTAGCTGCTGCCGACCATGTTGATTTTGCTGCATTAGTGCCACCATCCAAACTAACCGTAACGCCGGTTTTACCGCTTACTGCTTGGTTTGTTTGTAGTGAAACAAGGATGTTTTCAATGGATTGTGCTGTAAGGGCACAGCCGGACCAAGTAGTACCGAATGAAGCAGAACTCAACGCACCTGTTGTGTCAAACATATTGGCAGGGAAATCTGCTAGGCTGCTGCAGCCCACCCAAGCACCATAAAACGTACTTACTTTTGATGCATCAAGTAGTGGAAATGATGTCAGGCTGATGCACCCTTGCCAAGCAGCCTGAAAACTCGTTGCACTTGATGTAACAATCTGTGGAAAGCTATATTGCTCGCCTAACGCGGATATGTTGTCTATACTGCGGCAGTCTTTCCAAGCACTAATAAAAGTCGTCCCGCCTGATGTATCGATCAGCGGAAATGATGTTAAGCCGCGGCAGTTGTTCCAAGTGTAGGAAAAATTAGTCCCGCTTGATGTATCAATAACTGGGAATGAATTCAAGCCAGTGCAGTCGGCCCAAGATTGGGTAAAATCCGTCCCGAGTGATGTATTGATAAACGGAAATGATGTTAAGCGGTAGCAGCCCTGCCAAGTGTTGTTGAAACTCGTCACACTTGATGTATCAATATCACCAACAGTTATTAAATTACCTGAACCGCGAAATGCATGTTGCAGTGTCGTCCCAAAACTCCAACCCGCTGGTGTATCACCTAACGTGACAAGCTCGTCACCTGCTGCGTCGCTGTTGTAATACGGGAAAAAGTCACCGCTGTTGAGGTCAATCTCTACTGTATACGTTCCTGGTGTTGAATAGTTATGTGTTGTTGTGAACGTTGTAGTAGGACCGACATTATCAACAGTTTCGGTACTGCCATCACCCCAGTTAACATCAAAATTACAAGTACCGTAAGTAATCAACGAGAAGTCTGTCGTGACTCCCGTGTCAATACCAATACGCCATCCGGGGACGTAGTACCCCGGCGACCAAATCAAACCCATTATGCAACCTCCGGCCTGGCGTAAGTCAAGATTTCAGTCTTACGCTCAGCTGTCAACA
>Ga0070750_10000879_pt1 | contig 16717 bp, 20 predicted proteins | sample VirMetDEL_Nov_24_FD_77013 | JGI IMG/M metagenome (GOLD analysis project Ga0070750, IMG submission 77013) | Aqueous microbial communities from the Delaware River and Bay under freshwater to marine salinity gradient to study organic matter... | ecosystem: Environmental > Aquatic > Marine >...
ATACCTTTGTTGTTAACGATGCAGGCACTATGGTTCAGGTTGCTTTGAGCGATCTTGTTACTTTCTTCGAAGATGGATCTACCTCTGGTTTTGATGTCGATGGCGGCACCTTCTAATAATTGAAGGTAAAATATATTGATTACACTGGCTATATAGTCAGTTGTGTCCAGCTACATAGCATTTAGGACAGCCAGATGGCAAACACAATTAAGCTTCGCAGAAGTGCTACAACAGGTGCTGTACCAACGACGACACAGCTCGCCTTAGGTGAAGTTGCTATCAATACTTATGATGGCAAAGTATTTATAAAAAAGGATGATGGAACTGAGTCGATTGTTGAAGTCGGAGGAGGTAAAACTCCTCCGGAAATTACTTGGACTTTAACAGCGAATGGTTCGAGTGATTATATATTTTCTGGGGATGGATTTCCAACAAGTCAGAATGACCCTACGCTGTACCTAATGAGAGGGCAAACCTATAAGTTTGTCAACAATACTGGTGCTCATCCGTTCAGAATTCAATCTACTGGTGCGACATCAGGCGGTGGTACACAATACAACAGTGGTGTAACAAATCAAGATGCAGGTAATGGAGATACCTTGACATTTGTTGTGCCTATGGATGCACCTGACACATTATATTATCAATGTACATCGCATGTAGCGATGTTTGGAACAATTTACGTTTTATCAGACACTGTTGGCTATGCAGACAGTGATGTCGATACACATCTAAATGTTAGTGGTGCTAGCAGTGGTGAAATTTTAAGTTGGAATGGCTCTGATTATGCTTGGGTAGCAGATCAAACTGGCACTTCCTATGCTGATACAGATGTAGATACACATTTAAATATTAGTAATGCTTCGTCTGGTCAAATCTTAAGTTGGAATGGCACTGATTATGCTTGGGTAGCGGACCAGACCGGCGGCGGCGGCTCTTATGCAGACTCTGATGTTGATTCACATCTCAACGTTAGTGCTGCATCTTCAGGACAAATCTTGAGCTGGAACGGTTCGGATTATGCTTGGGTAGCAGATCAAACTGGTAGCGGTGGTGGTGGGAGTGTCACTGTAGGTTCGACTGCACCATCAAGTCCTAGCTCAGGTGATCTTTGGTATGACACAGCAAACGCAATATTCTATCTTTATGTAGATGATGGCAACTCACAGCAATGGATCGAAACAGGCAGAGCAGGTTCTGGCGGAGGTTCCTTCAACAATGCAGTTACCAACACATACACTGGTGCTCAAATCGGTTCTATTGTAACTTTGACAGATGCAGCAACAATTGCAATGGATGCAAGTCTGTCTAACAATTTCCAGGTAACTTTGGCTGGCAATAGAACCTTTGGTAACCCAACAAACATGACAGCAGGTCAAGTAGGATCAATATTCATAAATCAAGATGGAACTGGTAGCAGAACTTTGTCCTGGAGCAGTTACTGGCTTTTTCCAAGCGGAAACGCGCCAACTTTAAGCACTGCGGGTAACAGTTCAGATAGAGTGGATTATATTATACAATCATCCACACAGATCCACGCCCAATTTGCTGGTGATTTCCAATGAGTCCTCTTAGTAATAATATGATCATGAGCCGCGTCGCTACTGGCGGCGGTGGTAGTTCTACTTATGAGATCAAACATTCTGTAACCACTAGAAGTGGATCTGAGGCCCCTGGTATCAGTTACGCCTACGATGGAAGTAGTGCAACTTTAGGTAATATTGATCCTGTAGGAGGATGTTTTATACTTGAAAGTGCAGAAAGAAATACAGGAAACGGCAATAAAAAATTTACATTTTCATTTTGGATTAAAGGTAGACATGTTGGAACCATCTTAAGGCATTACGACGATGGAGATTCTATCGCTTTTGATGCTGACGACAAACTAGTTATTAGTGCCGACGAATTTTCTGCGCGTGGTGAATTCTTTCAGCTCATAACAGAACAAAGGTTTGCTGACGATACAGATTGGAGCCATTTTGTTATTGCGGTCGATACAACATTATCTAACGCAACTGACAGAATTAAGATATGGAATAACGGCAGAGCAATTCAATATGATTCTTCAAATGCGATAACTCAAAATACAACATTTAGATTTCACACAGGTGCAATAGCACTTTTTGTAGACTCTTTAGGCCAAGGCGGCGGCATGGACGCACGTTTTGCTGATCTAAAATATGTCGATAATCAACAACTAAGTGCATCTGATTTTGGTTCTAGAGATGCCAATACTGATCAATGGTTGCCTATAGCATATACTTTTAATAATTCATCTGGAGATAATTCTTGGGAACTAAAATTTGATGATCTTTCTGACAATACAAAAACGACGGTCGGAAAAGATACAAGTGGCAATGGCTGTCACTTTACACCGTATTATATTTATGCAAGAGAAGAGACTGATGACGAGCACTGTGTGTATATACAAAACGCTGACTCTGGTTCTAGTGCTTATTATTCTTGGAGTGCAAGTGTTGGAAGCATTACTTATGATGATTGGAATTTCAATGCCGGCGCTGGAGTTAATTTAGAAGAATGGACCGTTAGCTGCTGGGTAAGAATTACTGATTCGGCTGCTAGTAGCATTTTATTGTTTGGCAATGATTTAGCTTCAGGCTCATATAGAGGAGCAGCCTTATATGCAAAAAGTAATTTAACAGATGGAAACTATTTTCAGTATGAATCGAATACACAAACCTCTCAAGGCTCTTATAGTCAATTGCAAAGCACCGCAACTTCTTCGATTAGTGGATTTTGGTCTCGTAACTGTTGGCATCACATTGCAATATCCCATGACTATGATACTTCATACGGTATGACGGAAAGGTATAACAGAGAACGTTTCTTTGTTGATGGTGTAGAACTTCTTAATTGGTATACCCCGGATGTTGAAAGTCAAGAGTGGTCAGGCGCATATTTGAACTTTTATGCACCGGCTATATTCTGTGGTGCTGATGGCAACAGTGGTAACGCCGGATCTTTTGAGATCTGTGATTTGAGAATATTTGCTGGTGCTGCGTACACATCTAATTTCACACCTCCAACCACAAAAACCACAGCAGTTAGCGGCGATGAAGGTTTGTTTTTTAGAGGTTCATCGCTTACTGACGACAGCGGTAGCGGAACTAACAGAGCGCCAACAGCTAATGGCACTGTCTATATCCGCAAAACTAGTCCTTTTGAAATGCAAGATTTTCAGAGCACTGGCAAAGACAGCCCATCATCTGCAGGCACAGATTCTGGAAACGGCTACGAGAAAAGTGGTACATATCCATTTATAGACGCTAGTAGCAATGTAAAAGGTTATAAACTTCCTATACGTAATTTTAATAATAAAATGCCAACTACTGCTGAGATTGTATTAAGCTCGGGCAAGTGGTATTACGAAGTAGCGATTACCTTAGGACCTGAAGTCACTAGTGCAGATGCTGTGTTGCTTGGAGTTGTTGCAGATAGGAACAGTTTAGATAAAAATACTTCTAGCTTTACAGATTTAACAAGCGCATCTACACCATATTCACATTTACTATCAAGCGATAGCAAATTCTACAATAACGGTACTGCAACTAACAACAGCACTGCCTGGTGTGGTGTTGATTTCATAGGTGTTGCATTAGATATTGATAATAACGAAATCAAGTTCTATAAAAATGGATCACTAATTGGTAGTGCACAAACGCTCGAGACTGGGGCTAGTTGGAGTCCTGTGTTTTTTGACAACTCAAATATTACTATTAATGAAAAATACGATATTAACTGGGGACAAAGGAAATTTCATTATCCTGCTCCAAGTGGTTTCTCTGTTGTTAATAAGTACAATTTATCAAATCCAGTAGTACCAGTGCCGAAAAATTATATGAGTACTACAGCATTCGTAGGAACCGGTAGTTCTCTTACTATATCAGATTTCGATTTTGACCCTGGCTTAGTAATGTTGTGCAAAGTCGAAGATGGTTCATTTAGTAATTTCGACACGCATATTTATGACAAGAATTCAGGTGCTACTAAGGCCGTCATGGCTAATTCTGATGCAGCTCAATCAACAGAATCTAGTGGTTTGACTGCATTTACTACAGGTGGATTTACCGTTGGAACAGATCAAGATATTAACAATAGCGGTGAGCTGACTCTTGCCTTTGCGTGGGCTACCGCTGCTTCTAGCTCAACAAACAATAGCGGCACTATTCAATCTACAGTTAATGCTTCCACGGCTAGTGGAGTGAGTTGCGTGAAATACGTTGGTACTGGATCCAATGCCACGGTAGGGCATGGTATAGGTACACCGAGTTTAGTGCTTGTCAAAGACCTAGATAGCGCAAACGACTGGAGGGTTTGGCATAAAGAACTAACAGGGTCGCAGTATATGGGTCTAAATGGTTTTTCCGATTTTGGTCAAACTGATACAACCGTGTGGAACTCAACTGCACCAAGCTCAAGTGTTCTTAGTATCGGAACTGCATCAGAAGTCAACACAAGTGGTAATAATTACATGGCCATTTGTTTTCAAGAAATAGATGGTTTTAGTAGTTCTGGCACTTATACGCCTTATGACAACTCAAATGAACCTCACCAGCTATGGTTTGGCTTTAAGCCAGAGCTAGTTTTCATAAAAGCTATAAGCAGTCCAACTTCGATGTCACCAGATAGTCTTGACCAAGGAACTCAATGGACTATGGTGCCATCAACGCCAGCACAAAAATTTGGTACTACAACAGAGTTCGGGACTTTCCCGGCTCTATATCATTACCAGCAGATTGGTAATCCAAATACTACAGGCTCTTTAGGGGCAGAAAAAATAGTATGTACGTCTAGTGGTTGGACAATAAAAAACGACTATTTGAATGCTGCGCTGTCGCAAGATTATACGTATTTTTATTTTGCATGGGCTAGGAATCCATATAAGTATGCAAGAAGCGGTCACTGATGGCTTTCTACTTAAACAATCACAGACTCATCCAAGGCATAGCTTTTGTAGATGAAAATGGTACGCAATATCCAGCGAACTGGCTGGATCTATCAACGCCAGAGGAAAAGAAAAGAGTTGGTATTGTTGAAAGAGAACCAAAACCAGAAAACACTAAAAAACAAAAACCTGTACAACAGTATTTAGATGATTACAATCCTAAAGAAAAAGGTCGATATATTAGAGATGCTGAGGGTAACAAAGTCACTCGCAAAGGTTTACGCAAAATAGCTATAGAAAGAGAAAGAGAGGAATACAGAAAAGCTTTAGAGCCAACAAATTGGTACAGTGTCGTGCAAGCGGAGTTTGGGGATGAAATGCCACAAGACATAGCAGAGTTGCGCTCAAAAATCAGAGATGCTCATAAACAAAGAGTACAGTTGATACTCGACTGCGAAACACCTAGAGATCTAAAAGTTTTGCAATCAAATTTAAGTAAGATTGCTCCATACAGTTGATATACTGAAAAAAACTTCAGTAAAATGTCTGACAAAATTCCTTGCACGAAAGAAGGCTTGGTTAAATATATTCAAGCTTATGCTGCAGCCAGTAAAACCGGCAACGCGGTGCTTGAGGGTCTTGCTGGTGATGCTTTAGCAAGACATATCGACAGTTTGACGTTCAAGGAAGACCTAGAGGCTATGCAGGCAGAGCCTGAGGTCCAACCGCCTACAAGAAAGTCGCGCCAAACAAAGGCACGGAGGCCTCAGTCAGATAAAGATCTATCTTTTTAAGTAAAGGTATTCTAAATAGTTAGGGTACTTGCATGTCACAGCCAGCTCAACAAAGAGTAAGTGTTTGGGAAAACTCTGTCCCGATTCTTTTAGCTGCTGCTTGTGTTGGGCTTGCTGGGCTTTTTGTGCAGGTCGCAAAACTAGACAGTTCGATGGCGACTGTTGTTAGCGACATCCAAGAAATCAAGATTGATTCTAAAGAAAGACTTAATAATATAGAGCAAAGGTTGCGTCAAGTTGAGCTCAAATTGTATAACCAACCGGCACCCTAATTCGAATATTTGGGTAAAAAGCAATGGCTTGGTTGATGCAAAACCATACAAATTTGTTCTCAGCATTGTTTGCTGTGCACGCTGCTGCTGTGGTGATTGTCAATATGACTCCTACGCCAAAGGACGATGAAATTGTTGGCAAAGCCTACAAAGTCCTTGAAATGGCTGCAGGCATTTTTACGAAGATCGCCAAGAAATAGGGACACTAATCGGCGACAAGCCGATTATGACTGTTCATTCCTGGCGATCAGTTGTTGCTATTGCTGCAAAGCATGGAGCTAAGTATCCAGAGCTTGTTGCTGCACAATGGGCGCTAGAGAGCCAATGGGGTCTAGAACCTTCCGGTACGCATAACTATTTTGGCCTAAAAGGCAAAGGATCTAGCGTAAGAACAACTGAGGTGATAGAAGGCAGGACTGTAGTTGTCTATGATGAGTTTATTGACTTTGACTCGCTAGACGAGTCAGTAGAATATCTTGTAAATAGATGGTATAAGGACTATCGCGAATATACAGGTGTCAACTCAGCGCCTGATAGAAACGCTGCTGCACACAAGTTGCAGATGGAATCCTATGCAACGGATCCATACTACGCTGAAAAACTCATCAAGTTGATGGATGAGAATCATCAGGTTAAAGAAGTGACCGGTGAGAACGAAGTGAAACTTAGCGAAGCGGCTAAATTTTATAATGGACAGCCGCATCAGATCAAGGCTTGGGATATCTTGCAGGCTGCAACTGATCCCACAACTTTAGAGATCTTTCAGCACGTATACAGAGGTGGTTCTTTTGACGCATTGGATGCAGTCACAGAGTTTCCTCTCGGCGCACCATATTTCTATCAACGCAACAGCAATACTGGGCATGGCGAAAGAATGTGCCAGTCTAGTTGTATTGCAATGGTACTGGAATACTTTTGGCCAAACATTGTAGATGGTGACGATGATGTTTGGCTGCAAGAGGTTCTTAAGTATGGAGATACAGTTGCTCAGAGCGCACAATTAGAAGCGCTTGAGGCGATGGGTGTTGATAATGTCAAATTTATGATGAATGGTTGCGAGAACGATTTATTAAGTGTATTAGATGAAGGATGCCCAGTGCCAATTGGTATTTTACATAAAGGCCCAATAAAATCACCAACTGGTGGCGGTCATTGGGTTACTTTGATTGGCTATGACGATGATTCATTTTTCGTGCATGATCCTTTTGGTGAACTAGATGTTGTCAACGGTGATTACATAGAGACCCATCCAGTAGCTGGTTGTTTTCAAAAATACAGTCGAGATAATCTAATGAAAAGGTGGCTTGTCCACAATTCGTCAGACGGCTGGTATTACGACTTTAGTGGCGCGGTTCTGAACACATGAAAAAACAAACTATGCTGCCATTCCTTCCCGGCTACATGTGGGATGGATACAGCATTAAGTCGACAGGGGTTGCGTTGACTCCTACGCAATGCATCAACCCTGCAAACGGTGAGGTGAGATACTATGTGAAGCCTATTGGCTGGCCTTGTTCAGCATATATCCGGCACAATGGTATTCTCGAATACCTGGAAAAGGTTCATGAGTTACCCATACAGTAAATCCTTGAGCTACGAGCTCTTGCCTTTTGTCATCCACGGTTTCATCCGTGACGTCTTCCGAAACCAACACGCCAGAGCGGAATCCAACTAGTCTCATTTGACTGAATTCAGTCATCTTTTGACTCCATCTTAGCGTCAGCGTTCTCAATAATGTTGCCTACATACTTTTGAATGCGATCTTCTTCCCAGTCGTGTTCATTGTAAAGTATATTTGCAGCCATGTTGAGGCTGCCTTCATGCTCCTCGTCCCAGCCGCCTCTGCTAATTGCGTCTTGCACGACAGATTGAATTTGCATCAATATACCTAGTTCACTAATTTCATCTTTCTGCTCAATAACACTTGTGACGTGTTGAATCCTTTTGTCATCGATCATCTTAAGTAACAAACAACTTGTTTCGCTATTAAGGAAAATGAGAAAATCAGCAAAACCCCTAATCGCCTGTGTCAATAAATGACTCAAAGAAGCGATTATAGTAAACAAATAGTTTTTCATTGTATGGTTTTGTTTAGTTTTTCGATATCATCATCAGTGCTAGCCCATTCCACTGATGAAGTCTCGTAATCCATTCGCACGAGACACTTTTCTTTGAAGCCTTTGATGCTATCGAGGATGCCTTTACCATCTTTCCATACGGCTTGCCTACCTCTGACCTTAGAATGCCATACTTCAAGTTCACGAACTATTACCCCTTTCTCTTTCTCTTCATCAGTAAGCTTAGGTCTTCTCACAAGCCATGTGGCATGTGCAACATGAGCCAAAGCGTCTGTACCCCTAATTTCATTTAATTGTGGTTCAGCGTTAGAGTTCATATCCATGCCAACCCTGTTGAGCTGCGCTAGTACAAATAGATCCACATCAAGTTCCTTAGCTGCTGTCATCAATCTGTATGCCCTGTCTTCTAGCATTGCGCTTGGGTTCGAAGCCGAGCCGCCTTTGTGTCTCGACAAAGCGTGGAAGTGATCTAATACAATTGCACGCAGCTCAGGCTCTCGTGCTTTCATGCTTCGCATCGTATTGATGCAAGAATCAACGCAAGCACCCCAAGGCGACTCGACGAGAATTTTTCCGCCTTTCTGGGCTAGCTTTTTACCTACTTCTGTTACTACAGCAGCAACCTTTTCTTGTCCTTTAGTAGCGCCTGGTAACTCGAGCTCTCCTACTGTGACAAAACCGTTGTCATGCGTGCGGCTCCAGTGATAAACAAAGAATTTTTTTGACAAATTTGCAATGATTCTTGCCTCTATAGCTCGACTGTCTAGTTCAGCAGAGACAAAGCCGACCTTCAAACCATCTGCTGCCAATGAAGCGCCAACATGCACGCCAAGCGCTGTCTTACCTACGCCTGTACGAGCTCCTATTACCATCAAACGACCTGCTCTAGGCATGCCTGGTCGAGGTGGCGTGACGCCTCCTTCAATATCGAGGTCAAAAGCATCTACACCAGTAGAAATGGGCTTGTCTTGGTTTTTTGCATTGATGATGTAATCGTTCCAATTAACTCGCCCTCCACCAGGATCGCCGCCAATGGCCTCCTCTAGGCTTACAACTTGACACTGGTTGCCGATTGACCCAGAGAGCATACCAATGCCCTCCATCACACGCCTATGCATAAACTCATGCGCAGTTTCTAGGTTTGGGTCTGTTTTGAGAAACTGAGAAGCTTGGTAAAGAGTTTCTTTGAAAAGAGACAGCACTCTCTTTTGCTTCAAAATATCTAGCGCGGTGCTCCACTCAGACTCAGCATCGCCGAAAGCGTCCATGATCTGCGGCGAAGACAGTTCTGATACAGTCGTGCAGAAATCAGAGAAAGGCACCTCAAGCTCTGCCCTAGGCAGGTTTTCGTAGCTTGTGATTAGGCTGCTTGGCGAGATGATCTTGCCGGTTCGCTCGCCAATAAAGGTCAGGTCGATCTCCTTGCCAATGACCTGCAGGACAGGCATAGACCAAAGGCTGCGTGGCAACTCTTGTCCATGGCCAACGCCAAAGGCAGTACGCATGTCCGACCAAAGGTCTCTGGCTAAACCTGTAGAACTTGTTAAAACTCTCGACAGGACGATCGATTCTTGTGTTATCGTTTCATCCCGATCAGCAATAGTCGATGGCTGCAACTTCTCAACAATCCGAACCGTGCCCATCACTGACTTGATGGCGGTGTCATTGATTGAATTAATTTTGCCGTTTTGTAAACCAAGAAGGTCAAGATCGACAGCCTTTTTTATGTAATAGGGAAGTTGATCATGATTCTGCATTTTGAGTTACTGCTGCTTGTGTTAACTGAATGTGCTGATCTAGTTGTTTCTGGAGTGTTTCTATCTTCTCTGTGTCGCCCCTGTTTTTTGCACTATTCAGTCTATAGGTCAAACTTTCAAAGACTGGATCATATGTATGCGTTTCTGCCTCAGCAACGTTGCGAACAAGTTTTTCTCCAGAAATACCTAGCTCATAGCATTCAGTTACATTCCTATACTTAACAGCCTCCACGTTTCCAGTACCAAATAAATTATCAAAACCCCTATAACGGGATTCTTGCTTTTTGCCCCAAAGCTCACTTTTTGGGATACCTTCGCACACTGCTTTGATAAAGCCGTCAATGTCCTTGGTGTCATGGCCGAGATTCTGCATGTGCCTAAACAAAGATTCCCAACGTTTGCCGCTGATGTTGTACAGCCCCTTGTAGGACTCTGGCTTGTACTTGTTCCATGCCTCCTGGAACGCGGCTTTATCTTGATCAGTCCCGGCTGTCATAGATGACTTTGCAGCAGTTTCCTTAGGTTTTGTGTTTCGTTTCGTTAAGCTAGGCTCTGTTTTCGGTTTTATTGTGATCAGAGGCTCAGAGTCAAGGTCTTTTTCAGTAACAATGGCTTCGATATCATCGTTTTCCTTCAGGTTTCTTTCGTATGCCTTGTAAGGGTCTTTCATCACGACGATGACACCCGTTTCTCGAAATTTGAGCTCTATAAAACCAAGTGCCACCAACTGACCAAGGCATCTTGTACGGTGACGCGGGGCAATACGCAGGCATGACTCGCAATCTTTCCAGGTGTAGCGGGTGCTCAAAGGCTTGACGGAAGCAAGCCAAATCCACAGCTCTTTGGTTTGCCTTGAAAGGTCGTGATTAAAAGCGATTTCCCTGGTGGGCACCCTGACCCAGCCGCCTTGGTAGTCAAAATCCTGCTCAACGGCCTTCAAGGGACCCCCTTGTGATTTGGGTGTTCTGGGCATTTCTCGCCGTCAACCAACGGAAAGTAGCGGCTGTGTCAAGCGCCGTCATCCCAGTTTATGAAAGGTTTCGCTTTCGGTAACGGTTTACCTGAGGTAAAGGTTACCTGAGGTAAGTGCACCTGAGGTCACCTTTGGGGTTACCTGAGGTAAACCCTAGGGTGTACCTGAGGTAACCTTTGGGGTGTACCTGAGGTAACCCCATCTTTAGATATATATATAAGATTCTTAAGAAGATTGGATAATATTGGATTAATAAAAATAAAAAGCGCGTGCGCGAGAAGAAAAAACCGCAACCGAAAAGCAGATCTCGGTACGCGACAGAAGAGGCTTGGCAAAATGCACAGGAGTCAAAACGCCGCTACTGTCGCCGGTATTACCGGGAGCACAAAGCCGAGCTGAACGCCAAAGCCACTGCCAAGCAAAAAGCGCAGCGAGCAAAGGAAAAACCCAGAAAAGACAAGAAGCGACAGCGCTTTAAGACCGTCAAGCACGAATTTGGCCGTGTTGTCATCAAGCTCCATTTCCTGCTCAAGATGCACCGGGAGGACATCTACGAGTTACTAGGCGGACTGATTTCTAGAACTGACATCGCCATGATTTGCAGGCAAGAGCGCAGAAGGCTCGATAGCTTGGAGAAAAGACGATCCAACAAAAAATGACTGACTCAGTCACAATCCCTGACTTGAGTGGCGTTGCAACCAAGGAGCTTGTTGAGAACATTGGCTCTGGACGGTTCACAGCGAGCTACATCAATTGGAGCCGCACAATGAATTTGCTCCGGAAGAATGCTCCTGGATGGTTTTGCGAGACAGTCTTTAACGCAGATGGTGATCTGGTGCACAAAGCACCGGTAGGCGGCTACTTGCTGATGCGGTATCGGCACATTTCTGGTTTTGCTACGCCAGAAGTTCCGCAAGCGATCATGGATCATCGCAACAATGCAATCAGCTACGACAAAATCACTGCAAGAGACGTAACTGACACTCAGCGCAGAGGAGCTTGCTTGGTCGCAGCGATGCAATTTGGCCTAGCTCATGAGCTTTGGGCGAAAATGCCACTAGAGAGCGGTTATGGCGAAGCATCGAGCTCAGAGGCCCCTAGCAGCGCCTCCAAGAAGCCTGTAGTCGCTGTTGACACTACTAAGGCTTCTAAGACCCCAAAGACCCTTGAGGGCGATTTCAGAAAGGCTGCTGCAGCTAAAGGTCTTTGCGAAGAGGCAGTCGACTATTACACCAAAAGAGTCTCTGGCGATTATGAGGTCGGCATTAAGACTCTTGGAACAAAAGACAAGTCTTGGGTTGAGGCTGAAAACGCCAAATTTCAAGAGTCGTATTGACACAATCGCTAAAGATTTGGCCGCCTGTTTTAACGGACAGGTGGTCGATATCTTTTAAGAAAATGAAGTAGGTTGACGTCTCTTTGTTTGCTTCTATTGTTAGACGTCAGCAAACGAACTATGACTTCGAAGGACGACACTCTGACATTTTGGCTTGACAAAGCAGGTCGCTATCAAGTCTTGCCGGATTCGGAAGTCATCAGGCTATCTAAAGTCATCCATGAGAAGGGGCTTGATAGCCGTGCTGGCAAAAAAGCTATCGAAAAGCTTGTGCGCCATAATTTGAAGCTAATCCCAGGCATTGTGCGCAAAGCTATCGGGGGCCGCAAGAAATTCAAGTTCGGTGATGACCATACCATCGATCTTCTGCAGGCTGGTGTTTTCGGTTTGACAAGAGCGGCTGAGAAGTTTGACTACAAGCTCGGTTACAAATTCAGCACATATGCACATATGTGGGTTCGTCAATTCGTGCAGCGGCATTTATACAAGCTTTCTTCTATGATCCATGTCCCAGAGACCTACCATAGAGACATTATTAAGATGGATGAGCCTGAATACAGAAAGAAGATGTCAGAAATGACAGATGTTAGACGTCAATGCACAGTGCATGCTTACAGGGCCTTAGGTGGCTTCTGCACTCTTGACTATTCAGATGAAGACGGTAAGGAGCTAGCAAGGGCCGACACGGCCTTAGTTACAAAACCGTTGGAGGCAATGGACAACGTCGAAGATCTTTTTGACTTAGCAAGTATTGACGACCTGAACCGTAAGCTTGTCTACGCAGTTCATTGCACAAACAAGCCTATTCAGCAGGTCGCACAAGAGCTAGGCATGGATAGAAACAAAGTTGCTAAATCAATTGATTGCACTTTGAGAAAAATGAAAAACAGTATGGACAGATAAACTGAAATGTATTGAAGGGACCCCACCCAATGGCACAAGCAACTCTTTCCGGCACTGTTGTTTGCCAACAAGGCAAACCTGCTGTAACTCTCAAAGAGCTTGGCAACAACTACAAGATTGCTGAGTTCAGCATGCGTGACACCGAGTATTTCTACCACAAAGGTGAAGACAAGCCTGGGCAGTTTTACAAAGTGCAAGTTACTGGCAAGCAAGCCGAGTTTGCTGTTGATCGCCTCGAACGCGGCGACTTTGTGAGCGTCACAGGTCAGCTCGTGCAGCGTGAGTACAACGGTCGTACCTACCTTGATGTCAAGGACGCTCGGTACAATCAGCCTTACAAGCAAAAAGACTCTGCAACATCAAGTGTAGATCCTTTTTGACTTAAAATTGGCAAGATGGGTAGGGAGAAATCTCTACCCTTTTTTTTATGGATTATCTAGATCCAGACGAATACGTGTGTGGTGCGATTGGAGTTTTCATCGACGACTTACCGCCTATCACACATGCAAATGTGCGACCATTTATCATTTCAGTTTTGATGCGCAGAGGGGCTGTGCAATTTAGCGAAGTCGTAAATACACTCGTGCCACACTGTCCTGTTGATGATTTGCGGTTAGACGATGACTCTGAAGACAAAACACGCTTAGAAAAAATCGTAGAAGAAGTACTTGGCGAAATGGTATCAGAAAAAATTGTTAGATATAATGAGTGTAAAGACCACTGGGTTTTGTCTCCTGGTGAAAACAATCAGAACGTCCCTAAAATCATTAGTTGGGCTTCTGTCTTAGGAGCACAGATTCCACATCATTTCACTCAGGAAATGGGTAAGCATGGTAAACACATCTAAAAACTCTATTTACATGGAAAAGAAAAAAGCGTTAGATAGTGCTGCTTGGATGAATCAACCTCCCCATCCGATTCCGATTTTTAGAAGAGGCACAAAAGTATCGATATTTCGAGGTGCTGGATGGTCAAAAGGCGTTGTAGTAAAAAGCAGCAAGACTTCTTGCATGGTCAAGCTCGAGCAAACAGGTAACACTATTTCCGTCTACGACCGACGATCCATCAAGGAGCTTTCTTCTTGATGACTGACTCTAAATTTAAAATCGCCGCTGCATGTGATTCTATTAAGGATCTACTGCTGGCTAAAAATGCCAAGTATGGCGATAGCGCTCTTTCTCCAGTCAGAGTTTTCAGCAAATCATCTACTGTAGAGCAGATCTTGGTTCGCATAGACGACAAGATCAGCAGAATACAAAGAGCAGAGGGCTTAGTCGAAAAGGATGAAGATGTCGTGCAGGATCTTATTGGCTATTTAATTTTACTTCAAATTGCAATAGCAGATTCAGGAGCATGGAAAGGTGAAAATGGCTACGACAAAGTAGATCCATGGAAAGAGCTCGATACTGACTATTCGCACAGGTGTCCAGACTAATGTCGAAGTACCCGACAATATTTATAAAAATAAAATTGATGTCAAAAGCGAGACCTAGAGTCACGCGAAACGGCACGTTCATGCCAAAGAATTACCAGCTCTGGCGAAAGGAAGTGGCTAAGCAAATGAAAGAGCAGTGGACTCTGCCGCCTATCGACACTCCGATTGCGGTGCATATCTCGTGTGCTGGTGCGGCAAGAGGCGATGTCGATAACTATATGGGCGCGATATTCGATACAGGCAATAAAATCATTTGGTCTGATGATCGCGCAAACATCATTCAGTCTGCGTCAATCGATTTTACAAAAGCGAAAGAATCCGAAAGTTACATCCAAATACGTATAAGTGACATTGGTGCAAAAGAAGCACGGATAGACTGTATTGACAGGGTTATGGACCAATGATATCTAATGCTGAGGTTTGCTATTTTCAGGCGGATGCGGACTACCGTCGTCAACTGGGTGAAAATCAGTCGTCTCTCAAGCATATTCTTAGCAGCCCTGCTCATTATTTGGCTGCGAAAACACGGCGTTTTATACCGTCACCGGTCATGACGATCGGCACCGCGACTCACTGCAAAGTTTTAGAAGGCACGAAAACATTTGAGGCGTCTTTTATAAAAAAGCCAGAATCCATCAAGCTTTCGAGTAAAGAGGGGCGTGAATGGAAAGAGCAAAACAAGAAAAAGACAATTCTTGCCAATGACGGTCAATACAGGCAGTGGGACTGTGTTATGGGTATGTCAGAACGGTTGCAAGAGCTTGACTGGTTTAACCCTAAGCAAAAGGATTATAGGAAATTTAATGAGGTCTCTATCTACTGGGACTATGACGACATCAGGTGCAAAGCAAGGCTTGACAGAGTCATTGTCACAGAAGACGAAGTTCTAGTCGTTGATCTGAAAACGACTGACACCGTAAAGGTAGATAAATTCCAAAGCAAACTTGTCGATCTCGGCTATGACTTCCAGGCGGGTTGGTATGCCTCTGCTGCAGAGGCTGTTTACGGTAAACCAGCGCGATTTGTTTTTGTTGCTGTTGAGCGCAATGCGCCATACACCGTAGATATGTTCGAAGTGCCTGACTTCATGCTTGAAGAGGCTAAGCTCAAGAATCGCGCAGCATTAGAAGCTTTAAAAGATTGCAAAGCATCTAACTACTGGCCTGCACCTAAGCCTCAGTTAAAGAAACTTGATTATCCAAAATGGTACAAATCCTTCGAACTCGATAAAATGAGTGAGATGGATCAAACTGTTGAGCCCCTCTTCTAGTTGCAAACTTGTCTCTGTAACCCCAGATGCTGAAAAGACGATTGTTTACTGCGCAAGAGTAAGCAATCCTGCAGGTCAGTCAAACGAAAACTACGTCAAGTTGATTCGTTATCTGATCAAGCACAAGCATTGGTCGCCGTTCGAAATGGCGAACATGGTAGTAGAGATCAATACAACTAGGGCGATCTCAGCTCAAGTGCTTAGGCATAGATCCTTCGCATTTCAAGAATTTTCGCAACGGTACTCTGATGTTGGGTCTTTGGGTTCTGCGTCAATTCCGAGTCTTCGGAGACAAGATCACAAGAATCGCCAGAACTCTATCGACGATGTTCCGCAAGAACAAGTAGCGTTCTACAGGCGACGCATTTCGCAGTTGTTCGAAGAGTCTGAACACCTGTACAAGGAAATGGTTAGCAATGGCATCGCAAAAGAATGCGCAAGAGGAATCTTGCCTATGAATAGCAGGACCAGGCTTTACATGAACGGTAGCATTCGTTCATGGATACATTATTTGCAGATCAGAGCCTCTGTAGAGACACAGCTCGAGCACAGGGAAATTGCTCTGCAAATACTGAACATTTTTGAACAGCAGTTTCCTAACGTTTACGAAGCCGCTTTCTGTGCGTAAACGGTACACTACACTGCTTACTTCCTGTTAATGGCTGGACATTGCTACGACTTTAGGCGGGGGTATGAACTTCCGCCTAAGTATGGCAAACACGAAAGCGCCGAGCAATTCCGCGCCTTTCAGGAATATATGCACATGGGACCGAAAAGGTCCCTAAAAACTGTTGCGCAGATGTACGAAAAAACCTATGACACGATGAAGTCATGGGCCAAGAAATATTGCTGGGATAAAAGGATCGCTCAGTGGGATAAAGAGCAAATGGCGTTGGTGTACAAAGAAACAGAGAAGATTAGGGAGAAAAAGCATAAGCAATCTATTATGGAGTTTCGCGACGCATCAGAACGTCAAGCTCGTCTTATGATGGA
>Ga0070750_10000884_pt1 | contig 16689 bp, 25 predicted proteins | sample VirMetDEL_Nov_24_FD_77013 | JGI IMG/M metagenome (GOLD analysis project Ga0070750, IMG submission 77013) | Aqueous microbial communities from the Delaware River and Bay under freshwater to marine salinity gradient to study organic matter... | ecosystem: Environmental > Aquatic > Marine >...
AATTGAAGAAACACTTACAGTAGATGGTGCAGTTTCAACTAAATCATTTTTAAGAGTTTTTAGAGCCTTTGTTGCTTCAGCAGGTTCATTACAAACTAATAAAGGTGATATAATTATATCAACAGGTGCAAATGGTACTGGTACAGTATTGGCAAAAATTGCAACAATTGGTATTGGTACAGTATATGGTCAAGGACAAACAAATTTGGCACTCTATACAATACCAGCAGGATTTAAGGGTTTTTTAACAAATTGGAATATAGGAGTAGGTGCTTATAATGACGCCGTAACCGCTAACTTATATACGAGAGAAGTAGGTAATGGTTTAATTTTTAGAACAAGAGATGTTATGGATGTTCCAGGCGGACTTCACCAAAGAATATATCAAGTACCATTTGCCTTACCTGAAAAAACAGATATTGAAGTTAGAGCAATTGCTTCAACAGGTACAAATATATCATCAACCTTTGATATAATATTGGTAAGAGGCTAACATTAATGGGTTTACTTTTAATTAGAAACATGGTATAATACAACTATGGAAAACTTCAAGAACTATATTACTGAACAAAAGAATACCCATATGACTCATATTGAGGACAAAGTATTATATGGTGGGGTGAATGGTACACGTCAGGCTATCAACGCACTACGTGAATTAAGAGATATGTTAGGAGGTAAACATGCAGGTTCTGTTTCTGTTAAGTGGGATGGTGCACCTGCTATCTTCGCTGGTACTGATCCTCGTGATGGTAAATTTTTCGTTGCAAAGAAAGGTATTTTTAACAAATCTCCCAAGGTCTACAAGACACCAGCAGATGTTGATGCTGATACTTCTGGGGATTTGGCTGATAAGCTTAAGCTCGCACTTAAGCACTTACCAGAGCTTGGGATAAAAGGAGTAATACAAGGTGACTTCTTGTACGGTCCAGGAGACCTTAAAACATCTAAAATCAGCGGTGAATCATATCTTACATTCCACCCCAATACAATTGTTTACGCAGTTCCATCAGGAAGTGAAGCTGCGAAAGAGATTAAATCGGCGAAACTGGGGATTGTGTGGCACACAACGTACAGAGGACGAACATTCGAAACAATGAGAGCATCATATGGTGTAGATGTTTCAAAGATGCGTAAGTCCAGAAACGTTTGGTCACAAGATGCTATGTTACGTGACATGACAAGCTACACCATGTCAAAACAAGAGACTGACGAAGTGAATACATACTTGAGTGAAGCTGGAAAGATATTCAATAAGATTTCTAGTTCTACACTCAAACAACTTGAATCAAATCAAATGTTAGCACAACACATTGAACAACACTCAAATAGTTATGTACGTGCTGGTGCACTTCCACCAGATCCGTCTAAAAGAGTAAATGCACTTATTCAATTTATTAAACAGAAATATCAAAAAGAAATTGATAAGAGAAAGTCTGAAGCAGGTAAAGGTGCACAACAGAAAAAACTAGATACTATTCTAGAATTTTTCTCAGAAGATAATAAAAATAATTTAAAATTAATGTTTGAATTACAGAAAAATATAGTTTTAGCAAAATTAAAACTTATAAATACATTGAATAAACTATCAAATGTGAAGACTTTTGTTAAGACAACTAAAGGTTACAGGAGTACAGGCCCTGAAGGCTATGTAGCAATTGATAAGCTTGGTGGTGATGCGGTAAAGATTGTTGACAGAATGGAATTCTCGTACAACAACTTTTCGCCTGATATTTTAAAGGGATGGGATAAACCGGGAAGAAACTAATGGCAGAGAAATTAGGTTTTAAGCATTTTATGACAGTCAACTATCGTCCAGGCGAAGATGACTTAACTAACTATAGAGCACACAAAAGACGTCGTGGACAAGGCGCCGGAAGTGATGCTGAATATTCCTCAACACATTCCCCAGAAGAAACTGACGAAGCTTTAACCCCTTCACAGAGACTTGCACGTGGTAGACAAGCACGTAGGATTAAGTCTAAACTGAAAATGGGTAGAGCAAGAGCAGCTCGTAGAATTGCATCAATGGCAGTTCTAAAGAGACGTGCACGTAAATCAGCACGTAAGGCACTCTATAAGAAAATCGTCAGAGGTATCCCAAAAGCAGAACTATCACCAGCACGCAAACAAGAGATTGAAAAGCGTCTTGAGAAACCAGCTTTCCAGGCTAGGATTACTAGAATGGCTAAGAAGGCTTTGAAAGATGTACGTAAGAAAGAATTAGCAAGAAAGCGTAAGTGATGATCGGTTCATTCCGCCAGTATCTGGTCGAAGAAGAAAAGGTCGTTTATTTTTCCTTTGGAAGAATGAACCCACCTACTATTGGCCACGGTAAATTATTAGATAAGTTAGCAGCATCTGCAGGACGTAATCCATATCGGATGTACGTATCACAATCTGTTGACCCTAAAAAGAATCCACTAGAATATAGATCCAAAGTTAAATTTATTCGTAAGATGTTTCCGAAACATGCACGGAACGTTCTCCTGAATAATAAAGTAAAGAATGCAATGGAAGTTGCATCAGCACTATATGATGAAGGTTACCGTAAGATCGTAATGGTTGTTGGTAGCGATCGTATGAGAGAATTTGATGTTCTTCTCAATAAGTATAACGGTCAAAAGGGTAGGCATGGTTTCTACAACTTTATGGATATTAAAGTTATTTCTGCTGGTGATCGTGATCCAGATGCAGAAGGTGCTACAGGTATGTCTGCATCTAAAATGCGTACAGCAGCATCTGATAATGACTTTACAGCATTCTCACAAGGTCTTCCAAAGAACTTCTCTAATTCAGATTCAAAAGCACTCTTCAATGCTGTACGTAAAGGTATGGGTCTAAAAGAACAAACTGAATTCAAGAAACATGTACAACTTGAACCAGTATCAGAAATTAGAGAAAGCTATATTGATGGTAAACTCTTTGAAGAAGGTGATCAGGTAGTTATTCTAGAGACTGGTCAAGTTGGTAAGATTAAACGTCTAGGATCAAATTATGTTATTATTGAAGCTGAAGAGAATATGTACCGTAAGTGGCTGGACGATGTAGAAAAAGTTGATGGATATAAAATTGAATATGATACAGCAGAATTCAGTATGCCAAAACCACTACAAGAAGAAATGAAAGATTCTTGGGGTGAGACAGAAGGTGCAAATAAGTGGAAGAAAGCTACACCAGGTCAATCAGAATCACAACACCCTAATATTTGGGATAACATACGTAAACGTAGAGCAAAAGGTTTACCACCACGTAAGCCTGGTGAAAAGGGTTATCCAAAGACATTAGATCTACCTGAAGCTGGACCATGTTGGCCTGGATATAAACAGGTTGGTACAAAGATGAAGAATGGTAAAGAAGTTCCTAACTGTGTACCAGAATCAACTGTAAACGAAAAGATTGATGTCAGACAAGATCCAGATATTGATGAGCTTCCAGGTTCACAGCCAGCTACATTCCAAAAAGGTATTAAATCAAAATCTACAAAGGCAGCACGTCATCGTCATTTCCAAAGAATGACAAAGAGACGTGATGATGATCCAAGTGCTTATAAAGATGCACCAGGTGATAAGGCAGCACGTAAAAAAGGTACTAAGCCATCACAATACACAAAGAAATTTAAGCAGATGTATGGTGAACAGCAAGATCCAGTAGATGTAGCCAAACAAAGAATTGATAGAGAAAAAGCAGCTAATGCACGTCGTCATGATAGTATGCTAGATCGTGCACGTACAAAAGCAACAAAAATGAAAAATAGAGATACGAAGCCAAATGTATAATTTTAAGACATATCTCAAAGAGAACGCTGAAGCAGCTCTTAAAACAAAAGCTGATAAGAGTGGTTTCTCTTTAAGTATTCTTCGTAAGGTTTATAAAAGAGGTGTAGCAGCTTGGAAGGTTGGTCATAAACCAGGAACTACACCACAACAATGGGGTATGGCACGAGTAAATAGTTTCATTACTGGTGGTCGTACAAGAGTCAAAGGAGACCCTGATTTATGGGCGCAACAAAAAGGGAAAATTAAGAAATGAAAAGCTTTAAACAACTCCGCGAAAGTAAAATCGCACTGTCTGGATCGAGAGCTGCTTATGCATCAATGTATGAAGACATATATAAAGAACGAGAAAACAGAGCCAATGATCATGATGAAGCAGCACATTTTCATCGTACTCTTACAGATGATGATGCGCATGCTACTCATGAACACGGTCCTGTGAATAAAGACGCACTCAAACATCATGAAGCAGCAGCTAACCATCATCAAGCAGCAGCTAGTCATTATAGAATAGGCAATTATGATCAAGCGGACAGACATGCGACAAAAGCTGGAATACATTCACAAGCTGCAAAAAAACTTGGTAGTAAGGATTCACATTACGTTCATCTTGATACAAAACATTTACACAATCAAAAGCCTCTTCATCACCCTAAATCGATTATAGGTGATCCTTATAAGATGAGAACTAGACTAGGTTTTGATGATTAATTAATTGAATAAATAACTTTATGATGAACATTGAACTGACTGAAGATAATCTCTTCTTATACGCTGCAAAGCATTAAACCGTTTAAAAGGAAAATAAGATGAAAACCTTTAAGAAATTAAGAGAAGAATCTACTGAAGTAGTTGAAAGAATCAGTGGTTCTGGTACTGATCGTAAAGCTCAACTCAAGAGGGCTTTTAGAGCTGGCCAGCATAATACAGATATGTATTATGGGGATCGTGGCAGAACTAGATCTATTCCTGCTCCAAAGGGAATGAGAGACGTAGGCCACTATATGTCTAAGCATAAAGATAAGGGGATTGAAAAAGCTTATAATAAAGGTAAGCGTGACGATGATCGGATGAGTCCTCCTAAAGGTAAAGAGAAGATGAAGCCTCAAGATATTCTTAGAAGCAGACAGTCTATGGGGATTAAAAAGGCGCCGCGGTATACATATGGTGCGCCAGCAGGTAAATTACCAAAATAACCGGAGAAAATAAAATGCCATTGAAAGTATCAGACGGGATTGGAACATGGATCGACGATTTTAAGAAATCGAAAGCTCCACAGTTCAAAGGTAAATCAGAAAAAGAACGTAGGGATATGGCCATTGCAGCTTATCTTTCTGCTAAACGTGGTGGTAAACCTCAGAGTGAAGATGTAAGATCTGCAGATAAAAAACCAGAAAAATATATTGGTCCTGATGGTAAACCAAAGATTAGAATGGTACCTGTTGATAGAGAGATCGTAAAGTCAGAAGCAAAGAGAGTAGTTCATTCAGTAAATGAAGAATCAGATAAATCTACTGATCGTTTAAAGATGCTTGTACGTCTTGGGTTAATGGATAAGAAAGATATGACCAAAATCGTTCGTTCAATTAGTAAGATGAAAGAGGATAAGCCAGTTTCCCCTGCTGATCGCAAAATCCTTTTTGATCTCTTGAACGAACTGATTGGTATGGTTACTGGTGACGAACAAATGTTTCAGAAGGCAAAGAAAGCTGTACGTGAGGAGAAGGATCCAAACGAATATGATAAAGAAGGTGAAATGATGAAGAACCAACTTCGTCAGATCTGTTCTGCTAATGAGAAGCTTATGAAGATGGTTGGTGACGATGATAACCTTCCAGAGTGGGTACAAAACAAGGTAACAAAGGCAACTGATTATATTAGATCAGTACGTGATTATCTTGAAGCAGAGAATGGTGACGATGATGAAAAGGAAATGGATGAAGCGAAAAGAACAGTCACTATTGATAAACCAGACAGTCTTGCTTCTATTAGAGTAATAAAACCAAAAGCTTTCAAAGATATGCGACGTTCTAGTACAGGTAAGTAAAATGAAAAGATTTGCCCAGTTCATTGAAGAGAAAGATCCACGTCTAAAGGCTGCTGGTGTAAAAGGTTATAATAAACCAAAACGTACACCTGGTCATCCTGAAAAGAGTCATATCGTTGTTGCTAAAGATGGTGACAAGATCAAGACTATTCGATTTGGGCAACAGGGTGTAACCACAGCTGGTGCACCGAAGAAAGGTGAATCTGATCGTCAGAAAGCACGACGTAAGTCATTTAAGGCACGTCACGCTAAGAATATCGCCAAAGGTAAGATGAGTGCAGCTTACTGGGCAGATAAAGAAAAGTGGTAATAAATAATGGCAGATAACACTAACACAAGGCTCGACAGAATCGAAGGTAAGCTAGATCAGCTCACTGAAGCCATGGTAACACTGGCTCGGGCAGAGGAAAAGTTGGCTGGATTGAAAGAAGACCACGACCGTGCATTTGAGAGACTTAACAGATTCTCTCAGAAGTTAGATGAGATTGAAAAGAAAGTAGATGATAACGCACGCACTGTGCAATTAATTAATAAACTATTTTGGGTAGTAATAGTGGCAGTAGTAGGCGCCACAGCAACAAACATATGGATGTAGGAGCATCAAATGAAAACAGAAGAAATTAGAAGAATGGCTCATGCTCTGCTGGCAGTGCAGGAGTCACAATTCCAGTACGTTGTGCCGGAAGAGATTGACGCACACGAAAGAACAGCCTTCCATGGTGCGGCAGCTGGTGCAGCTAAGGCAGGTAAATCACACTTCAGTTTCAAGGGTAAAAAATATCCTGTAACAATGAAGAAAGACGTAGCAACAAAGATTGCTGATTCCGTCGAGCATGATGAAGAAGAAGTTGTCGAAGAAGGTAAACTTCCACCTGCACTTCAAGCCTATATGGACAAGAAGAAAGGTAAGAAGTCAAAAGGTAAAGAAGACGAAAAAGATAATGGTGATGACAAAGAAAATGGTGATGATGAAGATGAAAAGGAAGTAAAAGAAGTAGTAACTTCTGCTGATAAGAAGCCTGAAAATTATGTCACTCCAGATGGTAGGACAAGAACCCGTATGGTTCCGACTACAAAGAAATCTGCCCAAACAGAAGCAAATGCACCAAAGGGAACACATACACCAGATAATGGTTCTCCAATGGGTCAAGGACTTTCACCATCTGCTAAAAAAGAAGTAGGTAACAAAACACCAACCTCACAAGAAATTGATGAGCCAACTGTTGATAAGTTGAACTTCCAAAAGTTCAAGACAATGACTAAGAAATCACCAATGCGTCCAAATGATAATGCAAAGGGTGATACTAGTATTAAGCCAGGTGGCACACCAATGAAAGATCCTCTTCAAGAAGGAAAATATGTTGGCGGACCAGAGCACACTTGGGCCCAATGGCTCGGTGGAAATAATAGTAAAAATGCAAATGCTATTAAAGCACATTTAAAGGCTAAAGGCCATGATTTTAAAGATCATAGCAATCTTCCTATTAATAAAAAGAATAATAGGCATATTATTAGTAATCTTAGTAAAGAAGGTCATGCGGAGCTTCAAAAAGTTAAGAAAAAACATGGTCTACCCGAGTATCCATATGGAACACCTGGTTATAAAAAAGAAGGGCATAAAGGTAAAGCAGATAAAGCTGATTTGCCAAAGGACGTAGAACATGATCCAAAAGCATCTTATATGTAGGAAACAATAATATGGCAAGTAGAATTAAACCAGTTAAAAACGGTATTCTTACTTCTCGCGGGTGGGTACACGAACGTACGGGCGAAGTTCTAAAAGCAATGAAAGTAACACCAGAAATGCTTGATGAATATTATGGTGTTACTCCTTCAAGTCCTGAACCAATGCATGTTAGTTTACCGGAATCCTGTCCAGATTGTGGTTGTCTTGTATGTGAGTGTGAAACACTAACAGAAGATTCACCAATGGACTTAAGTAAAATGACAAAAAAAGAGTTATCAGCTCTAGCAGAAGATCAAGGAATAGAGGTAGATACTAAGGAGACAAAGAAAAGTCTATTAAGTAAACTTACCGGCGGATTCTTGAACTAAGGGCTAACTCGTGGAAGAATATGATGAATTACTAGACGAAGATCTAGTAGTATTTGCGGCAAAACATTACTACACTCCAAAGGGTTATATTGACCCAGAAGAGTTTTATGATGATTTAAAGCGAATAAAATATATTAAACGTTTAGTAAATCGTTATCTGGAAACAGGTAGATTAACAGAACGTTTATTAATGAACCATATCATTGTTATATTTAATGTGTTTGGTAATTATGCAAGTTTAGCAATTTTGTCTAATAGATTAGAAGATAAGCATTGGCCAATTGTTAAACCTTTCTTGGAATATCTACAATATTTGAAACCAGGACAATTGAAACATATTAAATCAAATGAAGAAGTAAAAAATAAGCTAAAGGAAATATAATGGGACTTTTAAAACAAGCTGGAGATCTAATCTATACCTTTCGGTTCCTAACTCTTCTTGTTACACCGTTTGAAAATACTGAAGCTTATAAAGCTGGTATTATTGATGAAAATGGTAAAAGACTAAAATCATTTGATTTAGATCGTCTGGAAAACCGTATGAAGTATAAAGATGCTTATACGCCTTTCCATCGTCTTGTATTCAATGTTAAACGTCTAATGGCAAAAGTTCCTGGTGGTAGATCACGTCTTGCATCATATGCTGCAGCACTTTATTTAATTAAGGAAAAATTCTCTATTTCAGAAAAGAAGCTCCTATCTGGACTGAAAGAGATGGGTGTTGATCCTACAGACCTAATGGTAGAAGAAAGTCAATGGTTCCTACTTGAAGATGGCCGGCTTTCTCCTGGGGTTTATAAGACAACTATTCATAAAGTGTTTAACAGTACATGTGAAGAATTAGTTTATCCTGGTGATAAAATTATGGTAGGTGAAGATGCACATCCTGTTGGTGATATTTTTGGTATTAACATTTATGAAGCAACACATAGACGTACGAATCAGAAAATTTATATAACGGCGAATGAAATCGTGAGATAAATTTATAATGCCAATACCATTTATAGTGGAAGATCTTTTTGAAGTAAATGATAACTTTGAAATAACTTATAATAATAACTGGATATGTATTGATAACTTTTATAAAAATTATGATAATATAATAAAGTTATTTGATTCTTGGCCAGTTGAAGCCTGGAAGAAAATACCAGAAACAAGAAACTTTAAAGATTATTATGATTGTAGACTTGTTATTAATAATTTTAGGGCTGATCCAATAAAGACAAGAAAAAGATTAAGTTCATTTGCATATCATGTATTTGATTTTTTTAATTTAAAGAAAGAAGAATATGAAATACATCGTAGCTTAAATTTTAACATATTCAAACATATTAAAAAGGATATTCCAGTTACAAAACAACATCATCCACATTATGACTCGAATATGATTAATGTTCTTACTTATTTGGATCCACAGTCAAATGGTGGAACCGCAATATATGAAAATATTAAGATTAAGAATAATGAGGCAACAAACTTAATAATAGATGTATCAGATATTAAAATAAGGGAAGTAATACCAGCAAAACCAAACAGATGTGTAATATTTAATGGTAATGATTTACACGGAGCATATATTAATGATAACAATGTTTATACTGACAATTGGCGAATTACTCAGGCAGATTTCTTTAAGGTAAAAAGGTAATGACAAAAGTAAAAGAAGACGCACCAGCAGTTAGTACAGGATCAATCCCTAATCCTGCAACAACTGCAATGGGCCCAAGAATCAGAACAGTAAATGTAACAGATCGTCGTCGTAAGAAGGATAAAGTTCCTGTTCTTTTAAAACGATTTAGAAAGTATGTAGAAGATAATGCTTAGAGTTTATATCCTAGTTATTATAGTCATGGCAATGGCTGGTGTCGGTTATGCAGCTAAGTATTACTATGATACGACTCAAGCAACAATTGCTATATTAAGAGAAAATAATGCAAAGCTTGAATCTGCTATAGAAACTGCAGAGGCAAGTCTTGAAATGATGCAACAAGAGTGGAAGAAAATGTCTGAATTAAATAATCAACTTCAGGCAGATCTACAAAAGGCAGAACAATATGGTGATGAACTTCGTGGTAAATTAAGTAGAATGAATTTAGTACAAGATGCATTAAAAGATGCAGCAAGATTAGAAGGAAAGATGAATGGCGCAACAGCTAAACTTTGGCGTAACTTCATGGCTGACACTGGTAATTCTAACGAGTATGATCTTCCTGAGTGGTTGCAGCCGTTACCAGCCGGAACCGGAAATAGTAACAGTGACCAAGGTGGAGAAGGTACAGATACCAACAGTAGCGAGACCGAAACCTCTCCAACTGAATGATACACGTATATTTGTAGTTACAGAAGAAAACTTTGGTACATTCATAGAAGAATTTAAGTCTATCTATGGTGAGGTAGCATATGTTGCGTTGTCAATGAGAGACTATGAGAATCTTGCTCTTAACATGGCAGAGATTAATCGGTATATAGGACAGCAGAAGAATATTATAATTTATTATGAAGAGGCAGTGACTGACGATCCTGAACCGGTAGATGAAGAGACTGAATAATTGGTGGGTACCAGATCAAGAGAATTCTAATTCTTTAGCAACTTGGACACCTGAACAATGGCAAAATTATTTTTGTCAGTTTACTGTAGAATTTTTCTGTTTAAATAAAAAAAGATTATGTGTCGACATAGGTGCAAATGTCGGTCAGACAACTATTGCATTCTCCCCTTACTTTAGAGAAGTTAAATCCTTTGAACCAAATCCTATTGTATATGAATGTCTTGAAAAGAATATAAAAGAATATAATCTAAAAAATGTAAGAACATATAATGTAGGTATAGGTCATGAAGAAGGATCTTTAGACTTCAAATATGTATCAGAAAGTTCTGGTAAAAGTAGATTCATAGGACAACATGAAACAAAAGAAGATACTACTATAAAAAGTCTTCCTATTAAAACATTAGATTCTTTTAATTTTCTTGAAGTTGATCTTATCAAAATGGATATAGAAGGTCATGAGGCCCATGCACTACTTGGGGCAAAAGATACTATTCTCTATAATAAACCAACAGTTGTGTTAGAAATAGCAAAGGCACATTTTAGTCAACAAGAGAGAATACCTATCATTATGAAGAATATGGGATACGTTGGTTTATTCAAAAGAAGAAGTGATTATTATTATGTTCCTGTTGAAAGAGCAATACAAGTAGTGACAAACTTGCTCAAGAATCATGAAAAAAATAATTGGAAATTAGATGGAATTTAACGATATATCGGGGTTTACAAACTTCTAATAACGATATATAATACTACCATCAAAATTAAAAATGTCAGTAACACTGGGAGCAAGTCCCGGTGCAGGAGTCCTTTATGCAAAATAACATTAAAATCGATAAGTCAAAAGATAAGCTACTAACAGAATATGCTGTTGGTATGCTTAAAGATTTCTATATGAGAAAAACAGAATCATCCCCACAAGAAGCTTATGCACGTGCAGCAACTGCATGGGCAACATTTAAAGGAAAGACTGACGATCTTTTGGCACAACGATTATATAATGCAGTTTCAAATAAATGGTTTATGTTTGCATCACCAGTTCTTTCAAATGCACCAAACGGTACAAAGAATGATAAAGGTATGCCTATTTCCTGTTTCCTAACTTATGTTCCAGATACACTTGAAGGACTCATCGATCATACATCTGAACTACGTTGGTTATCTGTTTATGGCGGAGGTGTTGGTGGACATTGGAGTGACGTACGTACAGTATCAGATGTAGCTCCTGGTCCTATGCCTTTCTTACATACAGTTGATGCTGATATGATTGCATATAGACAAGGACGTACTCGTAAAGGCTCATACGCAGCCTATATGGACGTGTCACACCCAGATGTCATTGAATTCCTTAATATGCGTATACCGACTGGTGACGTACAACGTAAGGCTCTTAATTTACATAATGCTATTAATATTTCTGATTCATTTATGAATGCAGTTATTGAAAATAAAGATTGGGATCTAAAAGATCCAAAGGATGACACAGTAAAAGAAACAGTTAATGCACGTAAGTTATGGCAACGTATTCTTGAAACACGTTTCCGTACTGGTGAGCCATATTTAAACTTTATTGATACAGCAAATAAATTTTTACCACAGAATCTGAAAGATCTTGGTCTAAAAATTCATGGTTCTAATCTATGTAATGAGATTCATCTTCCAACATCTGAAGATCGTACTGCAGTTTGTTGTTTATCTTCACTTAATCTTGAATTATATGATGAATGGAAAGATACAACTATTATTGAAGATCTTATTACTATGCTTGATAATGTACTTGAATACTTTATTGAGAATGCACCAGATACAATTTCAAGAGCAAAGTTTTCCGCAGAACGTGAAAGATCTATTGGACTAGGTGCTATGGGTTTCCATTCACTCTTACAGAAACATGGTGTTGCTTGGGAAAGTGATCGTGCAAAAGAAATGAATAAAGTCGTATTTGAAAATATTCAAAAACGTGCTATTTCACAAACAGAAAAGCTTGCAAAGGAACGTGGGGAATATCCAGATGGTATTGGTACCGGTCGTCGTAATGCACACCTAATGGCTATTGCACCAAATGCTTCATCTGGTATTATCCTTTCAACATCACCAAGTATCGAACCAAGTAAAGCAAACGCTTATACCCATCGTACACGTGCAGGTTCATTCCTTGTCAAGAACAAATATCTTGAAGAGGTACTAGATAGACATAATGAAAATAATGAATCTAATTGGACATCAATTATTACAAATAAAGGTTCAGTACAACATCTACCATTCTTAACTGAAGGTGAAAAGGCAGTATTTAAAACAGCACAAGAACTTGATCAGAACTGGGTGGTACAACATGCTGCAGATAGACAACCATATATTTGTCAGGGTCAATCAGTAAACGTATTCTTTCCTGCTGGTGCAGAGAAATCGTATGTAAATAAGGTACATCTAAAGGCATGGAAAGAAGGACTAAAAGGTCTTTACTATCTTCGTACAGAAGCAAAACAAAGAGCAGAAAATGTTTCAGAAAAGGTAGAACGTGTTGCTCTACAGGAAGATGATCGCTCTATTGTATATGGTAAGAGTGATTGTCCATATTGTGCAAGAGCAAAAGAAGAACTTTCTTTACGTGGTATCCAGTTTGACTATATTGATCTACAAGAGATTGGCAAGACTGCAGCAGAGGTTACAGGACGTAAGGTCAAAACAGTACCACAAGTATATGTCAATGGTCAATATGTTGGTGGTTATGATGAACTAATGGAATTTTTAAATCAACCAATGATAATAGAATCCGGTGATGAATGCCGGGCTTGTGAAGGTTAAGTAATGAGGAAAATATTTTTAGATGTAGGTGCAAATAAAGGTCAGAATACAGATAATTTCAGAAAGACTTACGGCGACGATTATGAGATATTTGCCTTTGAGCCTGATGAAAGAGTATTCGGAATGATGCAGGAAAAGTTTGATGATGATCCAAAGGTAACACTTTTTCATGCAGGTGCATCTAACATAGATGGTAAAAAGACTTTATATTTAGGAAGTATTTCTGCTGCAAATAGTTTTAGAAAAGATAAAACAACATTTAAGTCTTCTGAAACAGCTCAAATAAAAGTTATAAACTTATCTAAATGGATTCAGGATAATTTTACAAAAGATGATGAAATTATTTTATATTTAGATATTGAAGGTGAAGAATACGCAGTTTTACAAGAAATAATAGATGACGATATATTAGATTGGTTTGACGAAATGTATGTTGAATTCCACGAAAAGAAATTAGAAGATTTAGATATAAAAGTACACGATCGTATTATGCAAACGCTGATTGATGTATTAGATAAAAAAGTTTATATACACGCAAAATATCAAGACAAAGAATATAGGAGAATTGGTTAATGTCACTCACAGAAGTATCTAAAACTTACCGTCCATTTCTATATCCATGGGCAGTAGAACTAACAAAGAAACATGAAGAGATCCATTGGGTCGAGGATGAAGCAGAATTATCAGAAGACGTACAAGATTGGAAAACAAAACTATCTGATGATGAAAAGGAATTTGTTACACAAGTTCTCCGTCTGTTTACACAATCAGATGTTCAGGTAGGTGAAAACTATCATGAGCTTCTTATTCCTAAGTTCAAGAATAATGAAGTTCGTAACATGCTTTCTTCCTTTGCTAACCGTGAAGGTGTACACCAACGTGCATATGCGCTTCTAAATGATACCCTTGGTCTACCTGATGAAGAATTCCATGCATTCCTTGAATATAAAGAAATGGCAGATAAGATTGAATTTATGTCACAGGGTAATCCAAATACGTTGCAAGGTCTAGCACTTATTATGGCACAATCTGTATTTAATGAAGGTATGAGCTTATTTGCATCCTTTGTGATGTTACTGAACTTCCAACGGTTTGGTAAGATGAAAGGAATGGGTACAATTGTTGAATGGTCAATACGTGACGAATCAATGCACGTACAAGGTATTGCTAAACTTTTCCGTGAGTTCTGTGATGAACATCCACGTATTGTAAACGATGAACTGAAATCAAAGATTTATCAGATGGCAAAAGATGCAGTTAAATTAGAAGACGCATTTATTAAACTGTCATTCAAAGGTATTGACGAAGTTCAGGGATTAACAAAACAAGAGGTAAAAGATTATATCAGACACATTGCAGATCGTCGTCTACTACAGCTTGGTCTGAAGCCAACATTTAAGGTAAAAGATAATCCATTACCTTGGTTAGATTGGGTACTGAATGGTGCATCACATGATAACTTCTTCGAGAAACGTGTTACCGAATATTCCGTAACTTCTATGGAAGGTGACTGGGACTGGGAAGAAGAAGCTGCATGAAGCTAAAGACATACGAAATAGAGTGCGACTTTTGTGAGGAATTAACAAAGGTCGTACTTATATCAGAGACAGAGACTGAGCCAGATTACTGTCCGTGTTGTGGTGCATTTGTTGGTTGTGTCTTTATTGATGCAGAAGCTGATAGTGATGACTGATATATATTTGTATGTGGTATTATAATGATAGAGAATTTAATCCCTCCGAGGACGAACTACGTGACTGGCAAGGATTCGTATACATCATCACGGATCTCACCAATAACAAAAAGTACATCGGTAAAAAGGGATTCTGGTCAAGAAAGACACTTCCTCCCCTCAAAGGAAAAACCAGGAAGAGACGTAGTATTGTGGAGTCCAACTGGCGGGACTACTTTGGCTCATCTGATCTTGTTAAACAACTCCTCGCAGAAAATGGTGAACAGGGCTTTCGTAGAGAGATATTATATCTCTGTAAATCGAAAGGAGAAATGGGATACCTTGAAGCAAAAGAGCAGTTTGATAGATCTGTATTGTTAGATGATACATATTATAATGGTATTATTAACTGTAGGATCCATCGATCCCATGTTCAGAGGTTAAAGGATGAAAATATATGAATATTCAAATGATGATCAATATCGTCAAGAACAATATAAAGCAAATAAAGAAAAAGAAGGACGTCACTGGATAAGTATACTTGATGTATTGTTTATAAAGGAATCAATGCCTTTTGATGATGTAAAATCAATACTTTGTCATGGAACAAGAAATGGTACTGAACTAAGACTATTTAGTGAGCATTTTCCTGATGCAAGAGTATTAGGAACAGAAATAGCACCTACAGCACTTAAGTATGAAAATACAATAAGGCATGACTTTAGAAGACAACATGACAGATTAATAGGTAAATTTGATATTGTATTTTCTAATTCATTTGATCATACTAATGAACCACGTGAAACTTTAATGGTATGGAAAGATCAACTAAATAAACGTGGTATTATGTTTGTAGAAGCTGTATTTGATAAGAATAATATTTCATCTGCATCAGATCCTTTAGAATGGGATCATGAAGACGAATTTGCAGATTTAGCAAGAAGTATAGGATTCAAAATACGTAAAACATATTCAAATTATAATAATCAAGATAACCTTACAAATAGATTATATATGTTAGTACAATGATATATCCTGAAGAAGAAGTTTGGAAGAATATAGATCCAGATGATATCTGGGTTTTAGATAAATTTATTCTTGCAAGAAAGTTAGGATATATCTGTGGTCCAGTAGGTATGGATGTACCAAAAGACGACAGATATATTGTACGTCCATGTAAGAATGCACTTGGTTTAGGTATTGGTACAAGTTTAGAATATTTAAAATCAGTTGATGGTGGTACAGATCATTTAACACCAGGATATTTTTGGTGTGAGATATTTAATGGAAGACATTTCAGTGTTGATTATCAGTGGGGTGAAATCAAACTTGTTGTTGAAGGATTTAAAAAAGAAGATACATTTGTAAAGTGGGATAGATGGGAAGAAGTTAATGACCAGCCTGCTATAGAGAGAATTATAAGCTTTCCTGAAATATTAAATCCAATAAAAGACAAATATGAATGGATTAATTGTGAGTTTATTGGTTCTCATTTAATTGAAGTACATTTTAGAAAGAATGATGATTTCCAATGGGGTAATACTTCTTTTATACCTGTTTGGGAAGGTGAAGATACAAATCCACCTAATGGATATAGATACATAGAGTATCCAGATATTCATGGGAGGATAGGAGCTTATGTACGAGTATAAATGCACAATTTTAAGAGTAGTAGATGGTGATACAGCAGACGTAGATATTGATCTAGGGTTTGGTGTATGGTTAAGAAGACAGAGAGTTAGATTTCACGGTATTGATACCCCAGAAAGTCGTACCTCAGATAAAGAA
>Ga0070750_10000887_pt1 | contig 16679 bp, 23 predicted proteins | sample VirMetDEL_Nov_24_FD_77013 | JGI IMG/M metagenome (GOLD analysis project Ga0070750, IMG submission 77013) | Aqueous microbial communities from the Delaware River and Bay under freshwater to marine salinity gradient to study organic matter... | ecosystem: Environmental > Aquatic > Marine >...
AGAATCTTATCACCTCTAAGCTCCGTTGCATCAGCCACAGGTTTAGGGTCGATAGGTAAGTGATCAAGTCCTGGTACTGCAATGGCATCGTTTATGTTATGGAGTCGAGTATCCTTAAGATCAATCTCCCCTCCACTACCCAACCAAGTGTCGAGCGAGCGTTGAGAGAAAATAATCATTACAGGGTCGCCTTTCGCTATTGGAAAGACAATACCCCTCCCTCCAATTCGAGGAAATACGATAGGTACATCGTCCACTAGTGCGCGAGAGACGAGTTCTTTAGTGTCAGCCCTCAACCTTTTAAATGCGAACCTTATCGTGGCCTTCTGTGTTTCAGAGTCATACTCCTCCACTGTACCAGGCATACAGGTGTTGAGTTCCACTTGGTTTGCCCGAATTGCAGCTAGGATTAGATCAGTCAGTTGGGGGGTTTCTTCACCTACTTGAATTGCGTATGTCATGCTAGTACCTCCCCGGTGTTTATTGTCAGACTCGCATCAATCGGAGGTGCCGGGGTTAGTTCTAGAGTTACAAGAAAATCACCGGACCAGGAGTCACCTTGATACTTAGCAGTTTGTATCAAGTAAATGCCGGACAGTCCAGGTTCTAGCGTTGCAAGATCAACATAATTATTCGGTCTTAGGTCCGGGTCGATCAGGGCTTGCACCACTAGTAGACTCCCTCTAATGCGAGGTCTACCAACCATTCCAGTCGATCTAGATAGGAGGACGATATACTCGCGTTTGGGTTTCCTATCTTTAGGTGCAATAACTCCACCTTCATCTTGCATGTTGAAAACAAAACTATAAGTGGAGGATAGGTCTTGAATGTTCTTTATTGGGTCGCCTGTAAAGGTTCGAGCTAAGGGTAAGGTCGCAATAAGGGGAACGTCTACGGTTACAGAGAGTCCGGCAGCTTTAAGTAATTCTTTTACAATGTCGCTGACCAAAGTACCTGCCGGATACTTCTTTTCAAACGTCACCGCTTTTAATTCTTTAACACTATCTTCAGCCGTTATTTCGGTAATCCATTCAGGAGGCTTATGCGTGGATACAACATTGCCAGTACCTCGGAAAAGAATTTTCTCTCCCGAGGTCTGAAACCCAGCACGTAAGACCACCTTGGTAAGAGGACTACCTTCGGCAGTACGTGATTGAACGAGGTCGCGGCTATCTCGGGACAGATTATAAATGGAGATTTTTGCCGTATTTTCTGAAGACTTCGCAGTCTTTGTAACGTTAAAAGCAATGCGTAGGTTTTTTATATCTATCTTTTTTCCGATAGCCAGGTTCGTGATTGTTGCTGATACTAGGCGACCATAGCTTTCTGTTTCCATTATCCAGCCTCGACATAATAGAGTTTAATATCTGTACCGAGGTTAAATCTGTCAGGTATTGCACTATTGGAAGCTAAGGCTATCAACGTCCCAGGCCATTTATTAGGGTTTCTGTTTTGATAAAGGATAGGAAATTCGAGGACCAGCGGAACCCCTGATTCAATAACATTCCCCTGATTGTCACTTATATCAATGACCCATAGTTCGGTACGGTTCGTCCACCGGAAATAAAACTCATAGCTATTTCCTTCTAGGTCGATGAAGAACCTGAAGGCAGGAGTAGAAGGAGTTAGAGGTATGTTTATTGTTGCCATTAGTCTATTACTCCTAAGTCTTGAAGGACACTCTTACCTTGTTCAAATGCGAGACTTCCTTCTTCTTCTTCCTTACCTGTCTTACCTCCTTGGTCTGCCGCTTCGGTAGCCGATGCGTTAGCAGGGTCAGCTATTTGACTTTCACCTTTCTTCTGCTTAAAAGCTTTAACAGTGACTATTTTTTGTAATGTCATGTTAAATCTAAGTGAATCCCCTGTCTGTTCGTTTTGTTCAAAGGATAGGGAGTTTATCACCATGTCTTTGTAAAGAAGGTCGGAAAAGTAAGTCCTGATCTTAAACAACGTACCTTTCTCAAATGCTCGCGTAAGTCCCAACATTGCCCTTTTCGGGAACTCGGGGTCATTCTCATTTCTCACAGTCAAGAGTTGAGTGAAGTTCGCTTTTTTCAAGTCAGGTGTCTCGTCGTCGCCAGCTACCGCACTGGCAAATGCAGAAGTAAATGCTGAAGCGAAAGTAGCTGACAGTCCTTGAAACTGACCAGTAGAAAGTGCGGCACCTGTCAATAAACTAGATGCGATTGTTAGTAGTTGTTGAGAAGGTGATTCTGAGATAAACCCCGTTATTTGTAGGACAGTAGGGTTGGCTTGAAAGTGATCAGTTATCGTACCTCCACCTTCTACGGGGTACTTAGAAATGTTCGCACCTAAATTAGTTTGCAGTGAGATAGTCGCATCTACAGGAAACTCTTTTTCGTCACGGGTCACAGGGTCCGTGAAGGAAAAGACTGTCGCTCTACTTAATTTATTTTTTAATGCAGCTACCATTTATTGCTCCATTGGGCTTCGCAGAATTTCTAAAGCGGTCCTATGCGCGTCTTTGTTTAGCTTGCTCAACATTTCAAAGGTGCCATCGGTACTCTCGCCACCTCTTAGCCCAACATGGTTATCTTGTTTGACTGTAATGTTGCCGATGCCAAATAATTTCAAGGCATCATTTGCAGCTTGGACTGTATTGCCAGACACTAGGTTTGCCGCAATACCTACCGTAGTACCTACCGCTGCAACGCTATCAAGCAGTGGTTTTAAATTCTGAATAAGATTCTGTATTCGGATAAAGGCACCGTCTATAAAATCGTAGACAAGATCTCGAAGGAAACTAAAGAATGTACCTATTACAGACTTACGGCCTTGGAATAGCGCGATAAGATCATCAATCAATAGGTAGATGCCTGTTATAGCGATTCCTACTGGTCCCGTCCAGGTTAGTATAGATAAGAACAGACCTCGGCCAAGCCATCGCAAACCGGAACCGAACTCATTTACAAGTTCAACACCTTGGGCAAACACTTCGATAAAGTTTGAGAAACTGAATGTGACACTCGAAAGGAAAGGCAACACACTTCTCACAAGTGCTCGACCTAATCTAAAGAATGCATCGTTTAAGTTCGACAATCTACCTCGAAGGGTTTTCGAAATACTTACCATTCGACCTTCAAACATTCCACCGTTTGAAGTCATTTGAATTAAGGCATCGTTAATTATTTTGAAACTTATTTGGCCGTCTTTAGCCATTTTCCTAATTTCAGTACCGGACTTCTTCAACTGTTTTTGCAGTTGTTGAAATATAGGAATTCCGGCCATCGCAAACTGTTTTAAATCTTGCGTGTATGCGCGGTTGTTTGCTCGAATCTGAATTAAGTTGATAAGCATACGGTTAAGCTTATCGGCACTACCGCCTGTTACATCACCTAACCGTCCCAGAGTTGGGATGATTTCTTTAGCTGCAAAACCGCCAGCTAATAGTTGGATACCGAGGTCTTCTAGTTGAGGTATTTCAAAGGGTGTCTTTGACCCGAACTCAGCTAAGTCCTTAAGCATTGACCTAGCTTTATCCGCTGACTTTAAAAAGCCTTCGTATTCAACTTGAGCTACTTCTTCACCCATGCCAGCACGAAGCGCGGCACCTACTCCTGAAAGTGCTGCAATACCTCCTCCGGCAGCTAAACCAGCGGCAGGTCCGGCACCAAGTCCTAAAGCCCGAGCGGCAGCGAAGGTTTTAAACCCTCCCATGCCAGCGTTGGACTTAGCGACTTCACCTCGATAATTTCTAACGGATTTGTTTAAACCCCTCCAAGCTGTTCGGATGCGATTAACTTTATTAACTTCACCTTTAGCAAACTTGGAGGAGTGCATTTTAACATCGACGATGTTTTTCTTCAGCGACCTAACCTGCTTTATGGCAGCTTTAACTTGACTCGAATCGACCTTGTAGGTCCATTTCGTGACAAGCTCTTTAATAATTTGCGCCATGCCTAAGCCTTCCTCCCTGTATTGGTGTTCCGCAAGTGAAAGGCTTCGGCATCCGACTCAAGGTCGAGGGCTTCATTCGCGTCAGCCAGGTCGTTTAAATCCCAATAAGTGTTGACCTCATGCAGCGTAGTGATTTTCGCAAGTATGGGCCTCCACTTATAGAAATTTATGTTCATCTCATTCGGCTTGTAGTGTTTACCATGAGCGGGTCCAGAAGTTAGTCTTCTGACTCGCTTCCTCCTAAAAAATCACCGTACTGATGCCTCAATACATGAAACATTAAGAAGTGGAGTTCACCAATTCTACCTCTGAAATGTTCGTTAAAATCTAAATCTCCCCCATTGACTTTAACCCCCATACATATCTGCCTCGCGTATGACGTATATTCTTTGGGGTCTAGTCTGTCTATAATCTTGCGAGCGAATTCTTCGATAACAGCGGAGTCTGTGTCACCTACCTTACTGTCTTCGTCGAATAACTTGCCTACGGTTTCTCCCCCGTCTTCACTCATGAAAATGGAAACAAACCCTTCACCGAAAGTTTTTGTCAGCCAGACAAAGATTTCTAAGGATTTATCCACTCCCCATGAGCCGATAATGTACGTGTTTTTACCTTTGGTATAACGTGTGGGTTCCTTCATCTTACAATGTTCCTCCTGGTTTCATAATTAACTGACCAGTTTCTAGGGTCCAAACCCTATCGCCTAGGTCTTTTCCATATTCTACAGTTGGGGGTTGTTGTACCCAACATTCAGCGGCACCTACAACTGTAGTACCGTTGGCATCAATGATACCAAAGACAAACTTCCCTGCATTTAGTGGACTTTCATCGGCAAGTAACTTCCCAGAGAGGAAGTCATTTGTCTCTGAAGTTTGGAGCAAGGTTAGCTCAATTGTTCCAGAGAAGTCGTTGCTTTTTGCTCTGGCAGTCTCACCCGATGCGCCAGAGACAAGGTTCCAAGTTTGATTGTTTCGAGACACTGATATAAAAGTGCCATCGGCAAAGCCTTGAGCTATGTGACCTCCAAGGTTTACCGTCACTTTTTTAGGATCGTAATCTTTAGCCATTTTTTAAACTCCTTATGATAAAGTCACAGTACCTTGGACGTTAATTTTCTGAATAGCTCCTGCTAGTACTCCGGTGAACGTTGCATCGTTCAGTATTCTATTCTGCTTATCTGCGTTTGAAACATCAAGAATATCTGGGACCGTTGCAGTTGGTTCAACATCTAAGCTCAAGATACCTTGGTTTTGAGCTAGTGTTAAGCGGTTAAGCATAATTGATCTAATCTGAGAAAGACCGTTGGAGTCGTAAGGTACTTTCGGTGATTGAACAAGCAGTTCGTAAAGATCAGCGGTCATATTCACTTGTAACCAGTCAAGGCCACGAATAACGTCAATCCACTCGAAAGGTGAGTCTGAGACTTTGCCTTCTTCTGTGATGTTAACGCTAGCCACTGTATCATAAGTGTTTGCAGCTTTACCGAATGCAGCATTCTTCTGAGAGTCTAGTAAGCTATCGACTGTTACACCGCTAACTGTTTTATAAGCCCATGTGATTGAACCGGGGTCTGTAGGAAGCTGACCGCCTATAACACCCATGTCTAGGTACTCGGCATCGAGTGCGTGATACCAGATTGAAGTTCGAAAGTTTGCTTTAGCTTGTGTGATACTTGCAATGTCTGTATCGTCAGCCGCATCAAGGATTTTAGAGTCGTCACTTTGAGCGAAGAACAGTTTAGGGTTGGTAGCTCCTAGTGCTTGGATGTAGTCAGACACCTCTGTAATGTCCGCGTCCAATCGAGAGAAAATACATAGTGCATACCAATCATTGTCTTCATCAATCGCTTCAGTCAATGACTCGGAAATAGTACCAGCTTCATCGGGGTATTGAGTAGTAGCTACTGTACCCACAGGCTGAGATGCACCTAAAGTAACAACAGATGCAAGAGTGTGTGCATCGTTATCAGCGAAGGTAACAGTGATCTCCCGAGTGTCAGTTACCGTTGCCGTTGTTACGCTGGCATCGGTTTGAATCTCGGCAGCTACAGCGGCTAAGGTTGTTGCCTGATCTGTAGTGAAAACTACAGGAGTTAGGTCAACACCGTCCACTGTACTTAGGATTGAGTTAGACGCTACAAAATCCGCATCGAAAGTAAGTGTCATGATTTGCACCACGGCAGACTTTCGTTTGATTGCGGTTAGCTTAGTTGGAGCAAGTTGTTGCCCAAAGTAAGCGGCAGCGGCAGCTAGAGTATCCGCTCCTGCAAAGGTATCAGCGGCTACTTCCGAATAACTTGAATAGATTTTGGTTCTATTCTGAAACCCTGCGTCCTCACTTAAGAATGCTCCGGTTCCAAAACCAGCCCTTGAAGGAGTCGCAGTAAGCCGACTAATCTGTACGTTTACGATATTTTGTAAAGAACCCATTTTCTCGAAACCTCCTTATGGTTTTGAAACGGATATACTAACTGAATTTCCACTTACATTGCCTAAGACGTTGACCGTTGCGATTTCACCACTATCAATCGACTGTACGATAGCGGTTGACAATGTAAAGCCTAGACTTGCCCTCGACTCTGTAGTCGTGTTCAAGTTTTCGCTTAAATCTGTAACAGTACCATAGTCGATTACTCTGCAAGTGATGGCACTTAGCAAGTCGATAACCTCGGGGTAGTCGAAACTAAATCTCATTTCTTGAAGTATCGACCAGGCATCGTCGTCACCGTCCCATCTACTACTTGCATCGGATATCGCTATCATCTCGCAGCTAATTACTCTCTGTCCTCTAAGCGTTTCTACTCCTAAGTCGTCTACCCTTCTTTCATCGAAGCCAATGGTGTCGATGTTTGCGATAGGTTGGTAGGCGATATAAGGTAGCTCAGGTCGAGGAGCATTCTGTCCCATGTAGTAGGTGTTCATGCCTGGAAGGATTAGTTCAATCCAATCCTTAAAGAAAGTGTTTAGCTCCGACCTTTTCTGCTTTAGAACGTTTATAGCCATTCGTTAATCCCCATCATACAGGCGAAGAATTACGCGGTAGTGTTGAAGTGACAAGTGCTGCCACGACTCCACTCTTACTGGCTTATATTTTACACCCTCTACTGTTATTAAGTCTCGGGTTGGATTTGTTGAATCATCACTATTTTGGTAGACGATTTGAGGGGAGTACATTAAAAGCATTCTTTCAATGCGACTGCCTGTTACGTCCATGATTTGTTCTTGCTCTATAGTACTATAGGGCTGGACACTGGCGTACATTTGAAATGTTGAATCTAGGGAGTAGCTGTAAATGCCATCGGTGTAACTCCCTGTATATCTCTCAACTGTTACTTGAGTACTTCCAAGTGAAAACTTGGCAAAATTTATCATTTCAACCTCCTTAGCTCTTTTTCTATGCGCTTAAAGGTGGAGGTGAGTCTTAGGTTTCTTGATTTAGGTAAGTGGACTCTAAAGCCCACGGCATTGATCATTGCCCTTGTAGCCAAGAGAGGACTGCTTCCCTGCCGAAGTCTTCGCTTCCTTCTAATAGTAGAAGGTGCATTCGGAGGAGTCCGCAAGGTGCGAATTTCCTGCCTTAACCATTTGACAAGTCTTTGGCCTTGTTTCTCAAGCATTCCTTCCAGGCTAATACCTAGTCCTCGACTTGAGTAAAGCTTGCGAACGTGAGCAACGGTTTGTTTGAAATATTGATCTTGACGTTTTTTCAACATGGGACCAAGTGTTGGCCTTGCAACGTGTCCTAGTCTACCTGAAGGAAACTCATTATATGCAGCGTAAGATGCGATAGCAGTCTTGCCATCAGGCATTTGCTTCGCTTCCGGAAAGTGGTACCCCACTGTTACACTGGCGCCATTTCCTATCTTTGAGATTTGCTCAAGGATAGCCTTCTCGCCTCGGTCTATTTCCTGAAACGTTATTTTTGGTTCAAGCATACCAACCTCACAGTACGAGAGGGGTTGGCTTAAACGTCTTCATCAAATAAACGAACTCAGTGCCATATTTGGTTTGAAGTAGCCAAAGCTTAGTGCCGGGTACAGTACCAAGATAAGGCTGGGCACCTCTAACTTGCGTTAGATCACCAACCTTCTCTGTGGTTATTGCACCTACTGAAGTATCTGGACCCCCAGCGTCAGGTTCTTGAGTGTCGTCTAAAGCGTAGTGGTGTGCAACAAGTAAAGCCAGCCCTCTAGTGTACTTTCGGTCTGGAAGACGTGAAGTTTTCCCACTTAGATAGGCATCACTAAGTTGAGACTTCAAGGCTTCGAACTCTACAGAGTCAGAAGTTCTTGTAGCATACTTACTGTTTGTCATTACATCGACATAGCTTTTTGTTACATCCGCAATTGCCAAGACTATTCTCCTGTCAATCCGTCAAGGTCCATTTCCTTAATCTGCTTCCTAATCGCACCGCGAAGTGGACCTTTATGTTTAGGGTCTGCTTCCCAATCACGAAGTAGCTCAACATCAAAGGTTTTTTGAACCATTTCAATTGTAAGCTTGGCCTTTTCATCAGTAATGACAAGAATCTCTGAATTGATCAGGCCATCAACCGATTTCTTGAAACCACTATCCATTAGGCGGTTCCAGCGCTTGGGGTCAACAAGGTTGACCCCAGGCATGAGGTATAGATTTCCAATAGATCTAGCTCTAGGCTCTCTGTTATCAACTAACATACTTAACTCCTGGGTTTCAGTGTGTGACCACACAAAATTTATGTGATCACACAGGATTCACTTAGACACCATTCGCTTGCGCGATTGATTTCGGATAGTAAATGATTGTGCCGGCCGTGCGCTGGTGCACTGGTACACTGTACATAAGGCCATTTTCTTGAACGCTCAAGAACTCAGTGTCCTGAGGCACTTCAAGCGTTAGCTTGTCTGGACTTGGGTTGTACAGGATAGCGCAATCAGTGCCATCGTAACCTCCGGCAGGAGCGGCACCGGATAGCTCATAGTTTGGAACTATAGAGTTAATCCAAGGGTTACTCTTTAGCACGAAGTCAAGGATAGTAGTGTCACTAGTGCTAGAACGCGGAGTTGTAGCAATGTGAGTGTACTGTTCTTCGGGAATCATTAGGCGAGTGCCAATTTCCACACCGTTCGAAATCGAGCGGATTGTCGAAGTCATCTGTGAGATGTCAGTGATGATTTCGTCAGGTGTTTTCGCGGTCCACTGTGTTGAACCTCCGGCACCTGTAGCGATTGTCACCGCGTTGACGTTGGAGTTGTTGATGAACGGAGGAATGTCAGTTCCAGGTACACCGCTGGCGCTGTTTCCATGCCATGCGATCTTGTTTTCCAATTGCAGCATTTGACGACGAGCGGCATTTGCCATCTTTTGGTCTAGAGGCTTATTTGCGTAACGTGCAGCACGAATATCCTGCAAACTATAGCCAAAAGATACACCCATAGAGTAGATCTCTCGGGTAGTTTTCTTGGCAGTGACATTTACCGCTGGGAGGTCGGTTGCATAGCTATGAATTAGCTTTGCCATTCCCACATGATCCCAGGTGTAGTACGACACTGTCTCAGCACCACTGTCAGCACTAGAATCGAGAGGTATGAGCTTGCGAGCCAACAACTCCGGATAAATCACATCGTACGTTTTCGCCTTAACGCTTTCAAGTTCATTTTCAAAGAAGACCCCGGCTTGCGCATCGAGGTTTACATATTTTTGCCTACGCATCTATAAATCCCCCTACCATAGTTCGATAATTAAAAGATCGCCATCGGCAGCGGCACTTGTCTTAGCCGTTCCAAAAGCTAAAGTAGTGGTAGCTCCAACAACCGCTCCGACTTTACCAGTCGCAGGGTCATAGGCTACGCTTGCACCAACAGCTAGTGCTGCATTTGCTATCGCGTAGTAGCGACCCTTGTAAAGAACAGGTAGTTGACCTTCTTCTTCGTAAACGAAGGCAGCGCCAGCTACTCTTTCTTGGTGGTGAGAGAAAACTGCAATGCCTTCAACGGCATCGTCAGCTACACAAGCTTCATATTGATTGTCGTTAGTCCCTCGCTTAACGGCAACACCTAAAGCAATGTCGCCACCTTCAACGAGTCCACTGTCAATCTGGCGAAGAGAAAAGTTCTCCGCAAGCATTCCGTTAAACCCAATATCAGGGGTTTGATCATAAGTAGTTTGAACAGTCATTATTTAACCCCCTTATAGAGTTCTTTATCTCTTTCCCAAGCTTTAGCTCTAGCGTCAGAAGCTTTTTTGAAAACATCGTCACTGGAATCTTGGTTTTGAATCTTGTTGCCAAGCTTATCAACGTCTTTGTTCTTGTCTTCGGAGTCTGCATTGAAGTCTTCAAGTGCAATCTCATATCTCGCGTCGATGTAGTCCTCGGACTTGCCATCAAGAGAGATTGAAGGACGTAATTTCTTGACGACTTTACCCTTAATCTCGACTTCGCTAAGTCCGTCTAGGTTAGTGTCACCAAGAACCTTGGAAGCTTGAGACTCAAGTGCTACGCGCTCACGAACGGCAGACTTGAACTTTTCCGCATCGTCAGCATCGTTTTGAACTTTAAGCTTAGACTCAAGTTCATCACGACTAGCGGTCAGTTTCTCAATTTCCTTGTTTTTGCCACGAAGCTTTCCTTCCGCTTCATCGCAATTGGTTTGGAGCGAAGTAAGGAGCGAATAAACATCGTCTTCGACCTTGAACTCCTTCCCGTCTATGTTAAATACCTTCACATCTTCCTCCCTAGGGATTTTATCGTCGATTGAGAAACCATCAAGGTTGACAGTTTGCTCCTTACCGTCTAGTAAAAGTTTGCAGTTTTTCCCACCTCTAGCATGTTGAACCAGCGAAACGTGGTTCACTTTGATATTGCGTTGGATACAGTCGTAATTTTGGCCTTTGTAAACGCCAGGTGTGAAATCTAGTTCGCATTGATAGCCCAAGCTAACTTCTTTCTTGCGTCTACGTTTAATGTCGGTTATGGTGTCTTTATTGAATACAACCAAACGTTGCTGAATGTACTCCTCGGAGTCAGTATTCTCTGCCTTGATTTTCTTCGGCCTGTCCGAAGCCATGCCTACTATGTAATCGTCAGCATTTTCAGGAGTAACAAGTTCGTCGGGGTGATTGTTGGTGAGCGGCATTCCATGAAGACTTGCAAGCATTGACTCTGTATGTTCTTCTGCAAGCCTGAGTTGCCTGATAATGGCGACTTCCCCAGTCTCGGGGTTGACTTTCTGATAAGTAAAGATGCCTGTTCGAGTAAGATTTGCTACAATGGACATGAACCCTTGAGCATTTTCCTCAACATCTGATTCATCAAAATTTATATAGTCAACATTTCTCATGCATTCCTCTAGTTTAGAGTTCAACTGACAGAATAACCTACATCACCTATCGTACGCAAGTGGAACACCGATACAGTGGTACACTATTACAGTGAAAATTTAAAGGCCATCTAAAATATCATCCTCTTTGTCGGCAGGATTTCCTTTTTCTGGGTCTGAAACGGCTCCTTTTCCGGTTTCAGCGGTCCTTAACTCCCTTTTTCTACCTTCTTCAAGGACTGTCTCGTAGCTATATCTGCCAGTCCCAAACCGAGAATTTGCGACTTCATCCGGGTCGTAGACACCCATATTGATGTATTTTTCATCAATTAGGGCTTGTTTTTCCCTCGATTTTGCCGTTGATTCTTCATCTTGCTGGAACAATGGGTTGAATTCGAAGGTTAGATCTTGCGGTTTTTCTCCGGCACCTGTTTGTTCGAACAACAATTCCACCAATAGCTCTATGGGACCGCGAAGATGGACCTCCTGCATACTCTTAACTGAGTCATAGTAGTTAAGTGTTTCAGAAAGTCCCGTTGCACCGAGTCCTGAAGGACTGTTACCCAATAATCGAGTGTGCGGTATGTCCGAACCAGCCACAAGGCGTTGAACGGTAAGGTCTATAAGGTCTTTACCTCCTGCCACGTTAGTTGAGACGTTTTGGAACTCGTCTTCCTTATCCAAGACGATAGCTCGGGTTGTAGACCGCAATAAATCAACGGTTTGAAGCTTTTTGAACACTAAATCATCTTGATCTTGCGCTAAAGCTTCGGAAAGTCCTTCGATACGGTATACTGGCTGGTTGAAGTCAGAGATTATCGTCGAGATTGAATCATGAGTAGTCGCATAATTGCGAATAGCATGCGCGAGGTATCCATAAATTGAGTCATGCCAGTAGTTGTTTCGCTTGTAGAGGCGAGTCGGGAGGTGGACTCCATCGAATCTGATAAGTCTTGAGTGGTGAATTTTTATGCGCTCACCGCCTTCTGCTATCGGTCCTTCGCTTGTATTGTAGTAGTAGTACTCTGGAACACCGAAGTCTGGGGAAGAAATATCGGAAATTATCTCTGTAGACATAATATCGACTTCATATCGGTCTATCACATAAAGAGAAACAACTTCCTTGACCTTCGCAGGGTCCAGAGGCTTGTCTAAAGCCCTACCGTCTTTTACGTTGATGAAAAGAAGGGAACCTCCGTAGATGCGAGACAGGTTCCAAGCCCAAGAAAGTTTCGGCCAAATTTCAAGCCTTCGAAATTCTTCTTCGAGATACTTTATCACGGTTTCCTGTTCGGCAGACTTATCCATGTTCCAAGTCACGCCTTCCCGAGTGCCATCGTAGGGGATAAGTCGTGCGATCTTGTTACCCATTTCATCGCCTGCATACATCGAGTCAGCGTCCGATCTAGTCGTAGGCTGCCAAGTTACTTCTGAATAGGTGTTCTTGTCTTTGGAAGTACCAAGGCCAGTTATTATATTCTGCCACCCATCTAAATGACTTAGTGCCTTTTCCTTAGTACTCATTTCACTTACCTTTTTTAGCTCTAGTTTTTTCGCCATTTCTATCTCCACTATTGGCCTAAAGTATTTTCAACTGACTCTACACCCTACATACTGTACCTTATAGCCTGCTTGAGATAAAAATATAAGGAAATCACAGTATGTTGGCATTACCTAAGTTTAAAGTACACGAAGTCGCCACAGAAAGCGAAATTTCAGCGGCCAGAGATCACTTAGACTGGCCTCATCAACTTCTGTCTGTCCCTTCTGTTTGGAGCAAAACACAGGGTAGTGGTGTGACAGTGGCAGTGTTAGACACTGGTGTAGACCCTGACCACCCTGACTTACGCGGTGCTATATCAAAAATGGCAGACTTCACAGGAGATGGCATCGAGGACGAGTCCGGTCATGGCACTCATTGCGCTGGGGTAATCGGTGCAAGGTTAAACAGAGTTGGTTTAGTGGGTGTTGCTCCTAAGTGTAATCTAATTATCGGCAAGGTGCTAGGCAATTCAGGAGGTGGAACCTATGATTGGATTGCAGACGGAGTTGATTGGGCTGTTGACCAAAATGCAGACATTATCTCAATGTCTTTAGGAGGTCCGGGTTCTAATCACAGGCTTTTCAAGTCGATTCACTCTGCATTGACTAAGGGCAAGATAGTTGTTTGCGCGGCAGGAAACTCAGGGACTATTTTCTCGAACACAGTAGGCTATCCTGGTAAGTATGGAGGTGTTATAACCATTGCCGCTCACGATGTTCACGGAAGGGTCACAGGTTTTAGTAGTAGAGGAGGGGAAGTAGACTTTGCAGGTCCAGGTGAAGCGATTACTTCTGCATACAGCGACGGAAAATACGCCACGCTTAGTGGAACCTCAATGGCAACGCCTTTTGTTTCTGGCATTTGCGCTTTAGTCATGAGTGCTAAACCTGGTCACATAAAGAACTGCGAGGACATGAGAAACGAACTTATGAAAATGGCAGCACACCCTGGATGCCATGACCCATCGTCAGGGTATGGACCACTTAACGTGGCCTCTTATTTCTAACAACCGAGAAAGTGCCTTGTTGCGAAGCCAGCGGCAAACGTAACAAGGTCTACAACTACCGCTCCCATAAGCAACGTGCCTTTAGAAAAGTCTGGGTCAGATTCTATTTCACCGAAAAATCTCAGGAAAAGTATTGTAAACATTGGTCCCCCGTAAATAAAGCTGTAAGTAAAGCCCACTTAGCCATTGCTTGTAGATGGCGTATGCCTTTCATTTCCATAAATCTGTTCAATCCCTGCGAGATTGAGTCAACTATATCGTCATTATCTGCATTTGGAAAGCTTATCATTTCTTCAATAATCGTCTTACTCAGTGGGGAGTTCATCGGTAGAAGGAAGTTTCCAGCTTCAAATATAGGAGCTACAGAGTGAAGGCGTTCATCCTTCGAAGCATTTGGATTTACCTCGACAAGATTTGGCACTTTCCGCTTTAAAAGAGAGACGATTGCAGGACCGTTGGCCTTTCCTTCGATTAAATGAGTTTTACATGCAGGATATTTCTTAGCCATTGCTTCGATAGCGGCAGAAGTTTCAACAACATCGGCTTTAGCTCGATACATATCCACCAAATAAAACTGATTGCGGTACTTACTTAAAACAGTGCCTACAACATAGGATTTACCCGTTTTCTTAAACGTCAAGTCCCAACTAGTAACTGTATGCGCTTCTCGCCAGTTGTGAACGTCAAACGGTAGTTTGTGGTAGTACTGAAACCACTCCTGTTTTATAATGTTACCGCCTTCAATTACAGGGCTTTGTTGAAACAGGGAACTCCAAACCCTAGTACCTACTTGACGTTTGATTATTTCGAGTCTGTCTAATGGATATTTTCCTTCCCATAGAGCTTCACCCCTACTCCGAGGGTCTAACGGGCTTTTTATTGATTCTTCTGTGGCGATTGCTGGTAAAGATATCACCTCCCACTTCTCACCCCCGTATTCGATCTCCTCGATAAGCTTACCGCTAAGATCTTGCTTATGCCAACGGGTCTGACAAATGACAAGGTTTGCACCGCCTTCAAGTCGCGTGTAGAGGGTAGAGTTATACCAGCCGAAAAGCGCTTCACGCATAGTTTCAGAAGTCGCTTCCTCTTCATTCTTAACAGGGTCATCGACAAGAATAAGGTCGGCACCCATACCTGTAATGGAACCTCCAACACCTGTTGATAGCATATCACCTCCTTTATCAATGACTTCGAAGAAGGAAGACTGGCGTTTGTATTTATTATTGTCAGGATGCTCACGACTAAAATTAGTGTTCGGTATTAAGGTATCAGGGAAAACATCGTGATATTCTTTCGACTCCATTATCCGCTGCACGTCACGACTAAAGTTTGTTGCTAGTGCTGCCGAGTAGGAACAAGCAATGATTTGATTGTTAGGTAGTCTGCCTAAGTAGAAAGGAGGAAACCTTCGAGATACTAGCTCCGATTTTCCGTGACGCGGGGGGAGCCAGATCATTACCCTTTGATCTTTCTCGTAGACTAACCTTTCAAGCCTTTCTATTATTACCCTGTGATGCCAGTTGAATTGGTAGTTTGGGAAGGTGTACTTTACGAAGTCACCGAAGTTTTGATAAGCAGCTTCCAAGGTGAGAAGCTTCTCATACTGTTCATACTCCTCATCACTCATGTTTGATATTGCGTCTAAGTCACTGTCTGTTAGGTTCATCGTCGTCCTGCTTGATTAAAATGTAATAAACAACTAAAGGAAAGACCCATACTAGAAAAACAAATACAACTATGTCTAACGCTGATAAGCCTTCCATTTATCTCACCCCTCCTTTTCTTCCCCATGCCTAATACCCCAAGTCTTCTTCCTTCTAGTATTCCATTGGTTCACGAACTCACGCTCTGTAAGTTCAAACTTTCTAAACTTTAACCCACACTCACAAGCTATTACAAACCCTCCATGCATAAGAGATGTAAAGTCTAAGTGTGTGTTATAACATAAAGGGCAAGGCATAATATCCACACTAACTCCAAATATTAATACAAGATTTGATTGAGAGGAATGTATAGCCATTCTCAATACACTTCTTTTTAGCTAGCTTTATGGCAGATTTTATATTTGCAGAAAAAACGATTGCATCGCTGAAACATAATTCCCCCCAGCCATCCCTATAGCTAAACTTACACACATAGTTCATTTCTCTAACTCCTAAACTCTAAAGCTATCGAAAGCCATAGCCAGAAGAAACCGATAGACTTACTATCGTCTGAAACATCTATAGCCACAGTCGGAAAGATCAAGAAACATCTATAATCCTTCCAAGTGTTTTCATACTTAATCCGCATCTATAGCTTCCTCAGATTTATAGCATTTAAGCTTTAATTCATGCTCCCTGTCTTTCTCTCTCTGACAGTTGATAAAGATTAAAACCGCTATAACACAAACAAATATAGTGTCACCCATTATAACCCCTCCATGAAATCGTCTTCAATTGGTTCGGACCTAACTAACTCTACCTCATTTATTTTAGGTGTATTTTGCGCGAGCGCTTTTTGCTCCTCTTGCATCTTGACCTTTTGGTGTAGCTCCTTAAGCTTTTGAAGTCGGGCATATCTAATACCAGCAGGTACTTGCATGTGAGGAGAGTCAGAAGTAACGTGAACTTCAGATCTTTCAACAACTCCATACTCACCCATTAAAAATTTCCAGGCGACTACATTACCACCCTTCACCATTTTAATGCCTTCTTTCTCTAAAAGCTGTAGCCTTCTTTTTTCTCCTATTTCTCTTGCCTGTCCAAACGAAGGAAACCTATCACACCATTTCCTTAAGGTTGAATAAGCAACACCTTCAGGTGTGTCGAACGACATGAAGCTTAACCCTTTAGATAAGTGGTCAAGCAGCATTTGATCATACTCTGGTTTATACTTACAGCTACTCCACCTTTTCTCAAGTAGCTTTAC
>Ga0070750_10000894_pt1 | contig 16628 bp, 11 predicted proteins | sample VirMetDEL_Nov_24_FD_77013 | JGI IMG/M metagenome (GOLD analysis project Ga0070750, IMG submission 77013) | Aqueous microbial communities from the Delaware River and Bay under freshwater to marine salinity gradient to study organic matter... | ecosystem: Environmental > Aquatic > Marine >...
GAGACAAAAATTGCAAATCAAATAGCGTTAGAGGCTGTCGCCTCTCCGTTTGGCAAGGCGAATATCCCAGCTAAGGGTTCAAAAAAAGCACAACAAGCAGCACTTGGTGGAATGATCAAGCGGCTTGCTAGAGGTGGATCTGCTGGTGGAGATACGGTTCCAGCATTGTTGACACCGGGCGAGTTTGTTCTAAATAAAAAAGCCGCCCAAGGTATTGGTGCTGCCAAACTAGATGCTATGAATAAAAGGGGTGAAGTTCAAGGATTTAATAAAGGTGGTTCTGTCCAATATCTTGCAAGAGGTGGTGCGGCTCAAGGACCCGGTATAAACGACCAAGGTCAAAGCACTTTGCCAAGTACCGGCAATCTTTTACCCATATTGGAAAAAATTCAAACTAGGTTTGAAAAAATGGGTGTGAAGGGAGACGCTTTAGCAAAGTCAATGCAGGCCGCTGCTAGCGAACTATCAACTGGAAAAAGCGAAGCAGACGCTTTCAAAACTGGGCTGGATTCGCTCAAAGACCCTTTGAAGAAAACCAACGCTGAGTTGAAATTAGAAGCACAAATAAGAAAACAAGGGCGTAAAGATTTAGGCCAATCCGACTCAAGAAACAAAGTAATCCAAGAACGGTTCGCTGCTGGAGCCGTAGATGATCAGGGTAACAAAATTGGTGGACAGTTTACAGGCAGAAGTCTTGCAGTTGCTGACGAAACCAAAAGAGAAACGTTACAAACTAAATTCGGGCCTAGAGCGGGATCTAGCGTGTCTGGAGAAGGTGTTGCTGCGTTAACCAAAAAGTTTGACAGGTTTGCGTCTAGTGACAAAGGTGCTGGAGCTAGTGAGGCTCAAAGAAAAGCAGCTTCAGACTCGGGAGTTAAAGAGTTCCTAATTCTTATTAAAAAGGGAGTTCCCGCACAAAAGGCGTATAATCTATCTATCAAAAAAACGGAAACCGAACTTGATAAGTATAAAAGCATCACTAAAAGGGTAAACGAAAGAACTTTAGAAGCTGCCAGAATTAAAGATGAAGAAATCAAAGCCTCTCAAGATTTGATAAACCAAAAGAAAAAAGAGGAGGTTGCGGAGAGTCGGCAAAAGAAACCTATCAGTAAAAGATTGGGTGGAGCTTTTAAATCTGGAGTCGCCAAAACCAGTCAATTTGGAAGCGAGGCTAGTCAAAGTTTTGCTGGTGCGACTCAAGGTGGTCAAAATTTAATTTTTGCTGGTGCGGCGATAGCTGCTGTTACTTCGCAGTTGGGTCTTTTTGACGAGGCTACAGAAAAAGCTGTAACGTCAGCCTCGGCATTTGCGGCTACAACGGTTGGTTTGGTTGGAAGCATAGGTCAAACTATTGCAGGGTTTACAAATAGTGCTGTTGCGTCTCAGTCATCTGCGGTGGCAGACCAGCAGGAGGCCGCTTCTTCACAAGCTGTATCTTCCGCGAACCAAAAACAAGCAACTGCCGGAGCGGGTTTCGGAAAAGCTTTGGGCGGTTTTGCGATTGGGTTATCGTTGGGAATAGCCGCACTCCAGTTCTTCGCTGCTAAAAATAAAGCTATAGCAGAACAAAACGCCAAAGCGTTTGATAACGCGTTGAAAGGAATTTCGGAGTCTGGAACTTCTGCCTCAAGTCAACTGATAGCTTCGGCAAATGCGGAAGTGGCAGCTAGAACCGCTGCGTCAAACCAACTCAGTAGAAGTTCTGTGGGTACGGTTGCTGCATTTACGGCTGCCGGTGCTGCTATAGGATCATTTTTTCCGGTTATAGGTACTTTTGTTGGTGCGTTGATTGGTGCTGCTGCTGGTGTTGTCGCTGCTTTGCTAGGTGCTTCAAGGGCAACCGAACAGCAACTAGCTCAAACTCAAAAGTTTACCGCTGCCTTAGCTCAAAATATTACAGCTTTAGATAGCTTGGCGGTTGCTAGTGCTCAAGCCAGTAGAGAGCTTAAAGAGATTGAAAACACCGTTGGTTTGTCTGATGAAGATAAAAACAAACGAAAGCGTAACGTTGTTGCTAGAACCTCAAATGAGTTAGATAGGCAAAAGTTTGACATTGCGGGAGATACTCAATTAAAGTTTAATAAAAACACAAAAGAAACTGAGTTGGTTGCACAGGGTGCGGTCTCAGCGAATAAAGCATTAACATCATTGTCTGACATAAGTGGAAAAACTGTTGCGGAACTTTCTGCACTTGATGGCGACCAGCTTGCAAACGCGTTTAAAGACAGAAGAGTATTTAACGAAGAAACGGGGGAATTTGATACTAAAACATCAGAAGCCGATGCTCAAAATTTAGCTAAGTCGTTCCAAGTGGTGTCAGCAGCACTTGAGCAGCGAGCCAAGGTAATTGAACAAAATCTATCTTTATCAGCGGAAGTGTTGTCTGATGAGCTTTCTAAAGTTCCTGCTGGTAAAACTTTTGCTGAATTAACAAGCAGTGTAAATAGTTTCTCTATATCGTTAGCTAGAAGAAAAAAGGCTATTGAACAGGCAAGCAAGGAAGAGATTGCAGCTTTAACAAGGAAAGAAGCCGAAATTAACGATAACGACAACAGCCCTGAGAGAGATGCGAAACTTGCCGGTGTAAAAGAAGAAATTAAAGCCGCAAAAGCAGCGGGTAAAAAACGAATAGCAGATGAAGAAAAAAATATCAAAGAAGTCTTAAAAGAGAGAGACGAAAACCGAAAATCTATGATAGCCGAACAGCAGGCTAGAAAAGACCAAATAGCTCTACTAAAAGAACAATCTAAGTCGGCTAGAGAAGCCGCGTTTGCAGCAAAAGCTTTCCAGTTAGAGCTAGATGCGGTTAATGCACAAACTGCACAAATTCAAGGTGGAACTGGGCCAACTCCTCAGTTTGATAAGGTTGATACATCTGGAGATCTTCCGTTTGATGAATTGTCAACTAACTTAGATATATTCTTAACGCAAATAGGAAACCTTCCAGCAAACTTGCAAGCTGAAGCCAAAAAAGCCGCACAAGGTTTAGCGGACAATAGACAGTTTATAGATGCTGCAAGCAAGGGATTGGGCGATTTAGACCCCAACGATTTCATAGAAGCTGGAAATCCTGACGCAATTTTAAAGCAGGTTTTCACAGGGTTAGATACTGATGAAATTAATGCCAAGCTACTTTCAGCCTTTGGTGGCAGCACCGATGCTGTGACAGCATTTAAAAAACAGTTAGAAACGGCTTCTGTCGGTGCTTTTGATGCTGGCGAGTTAGAGTCTTTGTTTGCACCGCTTAGAGAGTCTGGTGCATCCTTATCGGCAGTAATAGACGGATACGCAGCAGCGGCCAATACTCAACTGCAAATAACAGCAGCTAGAATAAAACAAGAAGATGCAGTTAGAAAACTTGGTGCTGATGCTATAACTTCGTATAGTCAGCAAGTTTTAAAAGGTAGAGATATTATTGCTAAGGCAGAAGGAAGAGATCCTAATGTTGGAAAAGCGGCAACGCAACGCAGAGTAACTCAGGCTAAACTCGATTCTGGTCAAGCTAGTCGCGGAGGCGTTGCTTTAAATGCTAGTGATCCAAGAAATTTAAATATAAACAAAAAATTCGCGTTGGCTGGGAAAAGGTCTACTGATGATGATCTAAATAGTGTTCGAGGAAACCAAGCGGCGGCACAACAAAGATTAAATGAGCTTAATAAAGACCCCGAAAAGAATAAAGACGAAATAGCCAGAACTATACAGCTTTTAACGGGACTTAATCAATCAATCACTGGATTGCAACAACGTCAAGCTCAATACACTAGAACTATTCAAGACGCAGACTCGGCACAACAGGCATATATTCAGTCTTTGGATAGCGAGATCGCTGTAGTAACAGCCTCCCTGCAAAAAGCTGCCGCTGCCAGAGAGCAAGGATTTGCGGTATTGTCTGAGTTTGTTTTAGGCGGGCAAGACACAAGAGATTCTCTTAACTCTGGTGCTTCTGGAATATTCAAAGCGTTGCAAACAGGAACGGTGCAAAACCAATCTGAAGAACAAAGATCGCAAACAATCGGTTTGTTGGACAAGTTAAAAGATGTTCAAATTCCGGGCAGTGGCGGGTTGACTGGTAGCGAGGTTAAACAAGAGTTGGTGTTTCAAGACGCGGTAAGGTTGGGATTCCCACCAGAGGTTGCGAAAGAGTTGGCAACATCTACAACTATTGAACAAGATATGTTGACAGAGTTGAAAAGATTGGTTTCAATTCAAGAGCAGGTTGCTGCCACCACAGGTATTACCCAAGAGGCAATTGACGCTAAAGGTGCTGTGGCGGGAACATTTTCAACTGGTGGAGTGGTTTATCGTGCTAATGGTGGAAGTATATTCAAGCCCAAGGGAACTGATACTGTTCCAGCAATGTTGACACCGGGAGAATTTGTAATAAAAAAATCTGCTGTTGATAAAGTGGGGGCGGGGAATTTAGCAGCATTAAACAACGGTAACGGTGCTGTATACCGAGCTAATGGTGGACCAATAAACAAACAAACCGCTGTTACGCAGCAAGGTCAAGGTGGTGGTATACAGATTCCTAGTGCTGAACAATTTGCTTCTGCATTAAAGGGCGGTGCAAACACTTTAGGACCAGCTAGGTTAAAGAAGCTTATTAAAGATGCTGGTTATAAAGATCAAGTAAAAAATGTTTCTGATCTCGTTAGACAAGGAAATTTTGATGTTAGTAGGTTTGTTAGAGGGGTGACAGGAGGAACACTATCCTCTAAACTTACATCTTTAAACCAAGTTGCAAATCAATATTTAGATTCTTGGGGGCCGACTGGTGCTACTTTCAAAGCTACTGTCGATAAACAAGAAGGTTACGATGCTATTAGAAATGCTGTTAAAACGTTTATAACTACCGTTCCGAAAAAGAACCAATCCATTGTTTCTAGTCTTGTACAAGCTAGTACCGGAAGAGATTATATTAATGATTTTGGAGCCTTGTCAAAGTCTTTAATAGCCGCGAGAGATAGCAAAGGTTTGGGTGGAGCGGTTGATATTGATCAATTGAAGGATCTCAAAAATTCTGGTGTTATTAGTCGAGGACAGGTAAAATCATCTCAGTCCGAACAAAAACTTATCGAGGCAGGGCTTTATTTAGCTGGTGGTGGTAGTGTAGCTGGAAGCGATACTATTCCGGCGATGTTAACTCCGGGTGAATTTGTTATGAGTCGCGAGGCCGTTCAAAGAAACGGTGTAGGTTACATGAAGAATCTAAACAAAGGTGTTGTAAAAGGCTTCCGTCGTGGTGGAATCGTTGGAACTGGCAACGTTAGATATAGAGCAGGTGGTAGCACTGGCCCAGAAGGTGGTGGTGGTGGCCTTTCGATTGATCCTAGCGGACTCCAGCAAGTATTAACAGATTTCGGTGCATCTTTTGGAGAAACTGTTGATAATGTAATAGCAGCTTTTTCTACTATTAATACATCGTTAAATAACTTAGCTAGTGCTATTAATCAAGGAATGACTGTAACTCACCAGTTTAGCGGAGATATGAAAATGGCGTTTAAGATCGAGAATGGAGATCAGTTGAAGAACTCAATCGCAGAAGCTCTAACCCCTAAGATTAGTCAGATCATATCTGAGGAAGTTTCTAAACAGCTAGGCCAAAACGACTTTAAGGCTGGGGGTTAGTAAATGAGTTTATTTCCTTCTGACCGTTATTATAGAGCGAGAACAACGCAGTTTTTTATAAAAGGTGCTCCAGACGAATCTGGAACTGCCAGCTTGTATATTGGTCCGCAATACGAACTTGACACTACTGCTACACTATTTGCCGCTGCCCCTCCGGGCGAAGCTATGTCTTTGGTTATTGGTCAAGACACTTTTGCTAGTGGTGCTTTAACACTATACTCAAGCGGTTTTCAAGGCGGTGGTGGAACCGACTTTCAATCTCAAGCTAATTTAAATGTTGCAGGAATATCAAATAATGGCATACCAGAAACAACAACTGTCCCTTTGTTTATTGATGGGCCAGCAAGTGTTGGGTTCAATACTTCAGCAGACTTGCACATCGAGGGTGAACAACCTTTGCCAGCAAGTGGGACTTTGGCATTATTCACTTCAGGAGATGATCCAACAACATCTAATCCTGTATTAGAAAATTTAACAACTACTTTATACATAGGAAATTACGAAGAGTTTAACGGCAGTACAACGCTTCATGTAGAAACTGATTTTAACTACGGAAAAACAGCACCACTGTTTGTTAAAAGCTCATTTTCTTCAGGTGTTATTCCTATAAATGTTGAAGGTGCTGAAGTTGAAACTGATTCAATATCTTTACATATTAAAGTGCCAGTAGCATCTGGTGTTCCTTTGTTCAACAGAGGGTTTTTGGAGTAAAATAAATGGCAGTAACATATTCAATAACAGGCGAAAACACTATTGTTATAGGTGGTCAGTCAACTCTTACCTCTCCACAGGTCGGAGTTGTTGGCCCATTTCCTAGATACAGTATATCAAGAGAAGTAGTTCGCAAAGACTCCTTATATATGGGTGAAAAATACAATATCACCATATCAGGAACAGCTTTGATTGAAGACAGTGCGTCAATGCTTGTAGCTGGGCAAAGGCAAAACGAAATACATCAAATTATAGCAAGAATTCTGACCTTAGATGCCAAAAAGGGAACTTTAGAGATTGCTCCATATGGGGGTCAGACTAGCGTAATAAAATTCACAGATGCTATCCTAGTATCTGCTGATTCTCCTGAGCAAGACGAAACTAGCCAAGGAGTTCAAAGTCAAGATTATAGTTTTGTATTCGAAGCTACCGAACTAGCTGGCTCTGCTGGATCGACACAAGCCAGCGATGATGTTGACGGTCTGCCTTTAGACGAGGTTACTGAAAGCTGGGATGTTTCTGTTGAGGAAGAGTATACCCAAGACGATTATGAGGGAACTAATCAAGTATTCAAATGCTTTACCATCTCACATACAATTTCCGCTACTGCTAGAACTAAAGTGGATGGGGCTATTTTAAAGTCTGGGTATATTCAAGCAAAATCGTGGGTGGATAGTAGAGTTGCTACTTTAGGAAACGATCCGCTGTTGCCAGTAGGTGTTAAGGACTTATCAAGAGGAACTGCTCAAGAGGTTGACTTAGAGATACCAACTGGATATACAGCATATAATCAGACAAATTCTATTCAGCAAGACATTCTTGGTGGAAGTTATAGTCTGACGAGATCTTGGAAAGCTTCTAAGTATAAAGCGACATGCACAGTCGATCTTAGCGTTAACAATGATCAAAGTTCAGAAAATGTTGGCATTGATGTTAGCGTCAGCGTTCAAGGTCTTGATACGTCTGAAGCGATGGCGGCTAATTCGTTAAAGTATATAAATGCTGTAAGTTTTTGGGATGGTGTCAAGTCAAATGTTCAAAGCTGGGCAAACACCTTTTATGGGAACCAAGGGTTTACTGGAACTTTAAAAACTGTTGCAAACACCGTTAGCGAACAGCATAATCAAACAGCAGGAAGTATATCTTTTTCTGCAACATTTGATGATGGTCAAGTAGATTTTCTTGGTGCTATCAACCAAAGTGTGAATATTACATTTACAAACGAGGATGGTGGAAATCAGATTGTAGCCATACTTCCAGTGATAGAAAAGACAAATGGCCCAATTATCCAAAACATGAAAACAACACAAGAAAGATCTAGAAGTATTTCTTTAGATTTAAGTATGGATAGAGATACAAGGTCTATAAAGCCTGACGGTTTATCATTTATCGAAACAAACTATAAGCCAACACTCGCTCAAGGTGATGTTTATAGGCAAACTAAAACAGAAACTTGGAATCCAAACAGCGGAGCTTACACCCTTTCGGTAGATTATGTTTGGACAGCAGAAGAACCAACAAACTAGGATAGGAAAATGGCAGAATCACCTGTAACAATGTTTGGAATTTATGTCCAAAACCTCTCTGTAAACCTTGGCTGGGGAGGTCAAGGTGGAAGTATGTAGTTAAAGCTTATAGAAGATCCAGACGCTCCAGAACCAGTATTGCTTCCTAAAGATTCAGACGGAAATCCTTTTTATGGAGGCGGTGTAAATGCACCACAAACTGGAACGGCGGTATATTTTAAGTACGGATCTTTTTACTTTGGTGGAATTTTCCAAAGGTGGACGTATAACGTAACTGCCACTGGTGGTAAGATATATGATATTGTTATCGAATCTCCTTCCAAACTAATGGATGGTGTGCAAATTATTTTAGGCAAGTACAATGGAGCCACTGACGCATTTGGAAACCAGTACAACAATTTTGACTTTAGTACCAATATCAACTCATTTCATCAAACATACTTTGATATTAAAAATGTATTCAATGTTTTTGGTGCTTATGAAAATCCCTTTTATGGAATAAACGGAGCTTATCAAAACTTTGGTGCTTCTGGTTTTAATAGCTCAGGTATGCCTTTGGATAAATTGTTGATAGGCATGGATGGTCTGATGGATAAAGATAGCCCAAATGTGTTCGGCGGTCCAATTAGATTTGGTGAGACAGCGAGTGGTGACGCGGCAACTAAGTACAGCGTAGACTTTAACGACCTAGCTCAGTTTTTTGCCGACGAGTCTATTGACTTTACCCAAACAAGGTTAAAAGGGCCAGTAAAAAGTTTGAATGGAATTATGGGAGAAATGGGAGAGTTGTTTCAATTCGATTATTTCTATAGCATTGAGCATGAAGATACTCCATACAACTCACTACCTAACGGTGGTGGTCAAATAACCAACGCGAAGATCAAGATTAAAGTCTGCTCAAAAAGAGCAGCACCAGAAAAAAACAAGCTAAAGACATTTATTACAGAACAGTTAAATAAACCCTTAGACCAAAAGACGTTACTTAGTTACAATATTGGAAAAGAGTTTGGAGATACAACTACTCAAAAAATTATCTGGGGTGGAAGAAGAACTAGATACCTGAAAATCAACAGCGTGGCTAATCAATATGCGATATGGGGAAAGAACGCAAACTTCCCAGTAAAAGGATATAACGTAGTAGGAACGGTTGGTCAAGTCTATGGTCAAGTTTCTTCTGCTAGATCAATCTACATTGAAGGTCTTGGTTGGTACAACGCCACTCCTTTTGAACTTAGAATGGCTCAAGGTGGAAAGCAACAATGGGAGATATTTAAGACATTTGAAAGTTTGCACGGAAGCGAACCAAATGGATACGGGCCATTTGATTCACCTTGGACTGGTGCGTTTGATGCGACAAGTAGCGTTATTCAGCTTATAGCTGGAGGACAAGCTGGCAACTCATACGATATGGTTTTATCAAACTTGCAGAAAGCCCCCAAGCAATGGCAAGCAGCAAAGCAAACTTTAAATGACAAGATTTTTTCCGGCGTTAGTAATATAGCCAATCAAACATATATGCAAGAGTTTCTTTTAAAATTACCTAACGAAATCTCTGGTGCAGGATATAACATTTACTTTCCAGCCGATGATTATCAAGAATTAAAGTCGTGGGAAATATCTAGCTCGGCGTTTGACTCTCAACCTCTTACTTTTGACATAGACGCTTATGATGCCGTGGGACGATTGGGCAGCTTGGTGTCTTATCAAGCTAGAGGCGATTGTGACTATAGTGCTATGGGTTCCGATTATAATATTGGTGCGAACCTAGCCTCTGGCTCAATTGTTACAAAGAAAGGTAGCCCAGAACAAGAGTCGTTTTTCGACCAAACTGGTTTTTTTGGGGGTGCTTTTTTGTGCGTCTTTAAGACTGGTACGCAAGTAAAATTCTTTGATGGAATCACAACCCCTGACTTTGGTTTGACTGTTTTAGCTGATTACTTTTTCGGATTGCAAATTCCTCCAGAGGCTTATATTGGTTCTGGGAAAGAAAGTTTGCAATTCCAAATCCCACCGGACAATCTTCTGCCAAATATTTTTGGAGTTCCTCAAGAAAGTGGGAGATTAAATTACGGGCCTTGGATTACCCTTAACAGAGCAAGCGGTGGTTTTTACAACCCTAATGGAAAGGCTGAAGTTTCGGAAGATGAGTCAATGCGTCCAGAGACTTATGGAAGTTACTCCGCATTGCAGAATATAGGAGGCATTATAGCTGCGGTATCTGAGAGTGATTTGATAGAATCAGAGACGGGTCAAATAGAATTAGCTGGAGCACCAAATTGGAACTTAGGAGACAGGTTTGATAGTTTGGGGCCATATGTGTCTAATATGAGTATATCAGTTGACGCAACATCTGGAGTCAAGACAACTTATAAGTTTAATACTTGGACTCCTCAGTTTGGAACCATCGCCAAATACAACATTGACAGAATTCAAAAAATTAACAACAACAGATTCACATTTGCTAAGAAGAGAAGGGATGAGGTAGAGCAAAGACCTTTCCCAAAAATTAGATTTGACAAAACAGATTTTTCTGAGCTTAATAAAGCAAAGCAATCTGGTTCCGACGCTGGTATGTTGCAAATGTTGTTTGCAAACAAAAATGTGAATTCGACGAACTTAGGAGGATAAGGAAAAGAAATGCCAACAGACAATAGTGGATCAATTAAAAGTGCCTCAGATGCGGCAGCTTCAGTTGGAAGTTTACCAAACAATACAGCAGGACAGTCTACAGAGCAGTTATACTCACCCGTTCTCATTCAGGCCAACGGAGAACAGCCTAATGGTACGATTGCTACTTTTCAAATACCTGAAGATGACCTGATATCTTTTGGTGTTTTTGATCAATTTTCTTTAGCTCCAACAAGAACTGAGCTAGACCCTTACTTTTCCAACATCTTGGGAGAGTCTTCTACGTTTATTACAAACACAGACTTTCAAATGATGGTTAACAACGGATCTGGCAGCAATGGTGCTGATCTGAATATTAGAAAAGTAGACAGAACAAGCATAAGTCAAGTTAGAGTATCTCATCACAGAGGGCCAATGATTTTATCAGGCTGGGGATTTGACCACGGAGATAGGCCATTTCCTTACGCTGGTGGCGACCCGTTTACATTTGACTCAGCTTGTGTTGGGGATAGGTCAACCCATGCGGCTGGGCCAATTGATTTCAGATGGGATCGCCTTAGAAAAGTTTGGACTATGGGTCATCATACCGTGTGTGGAGTAGCGGAACAAGCTATCACTGCTCCAACAAGCCCATGTAGTCCCACTTATTTCAGCATGAAGGTATTTAGAAACGAAGGTGCTAGTGTTACTTCGGGCGATTTAAGTAATTGCGACTTGGATGAAGCTCTAGTTGTCACCAATAGAGATCCCAGCTTGAGCCAAGAAGATGTGCCCGGATTAGTGTTTGTTATAGCTACAAGGGTTAATTACGAGTACATACCTGTATGGGTCGGTTGTCCTGATCCAAATGATGAAGCAGACACGGACTGTATCTGCTAAAAAGACCAAATAAAACCACTTTATGTGTATAAAAACTTAGATATTATTTCAATAGGAGACCATCCAAATGGCAAACATAAGATTTCAATTACTAGGAAACAATGATGGTACACCGTCATTAGACACCCTTTCTGGCTCAGGATTAGCCTTTTACGGTTCTACGGCTGGGTCATCTGTGCAAATAGGTGCTTATCAAGGCACTACCTACGTTGCTAACGGGGATGGAAGTATCTTTAAAGACGCTTCTACCAACATTGCCTTTCAAACAACCTCTACCTACCCTAGTGGAGCTTGCGTTCTCGAAGCTGTTCCGGGTAGCCCATACGATACAGGCTTGTCCGGCGTTCGTACAATGTACGGATCTTTAGGTATTGAGTTTGGCAATGCTACCGCCGTAAATGTCCAAAATTGCACGTTGAGAATTTATGACAGAGGTAATGTTAATTACCCAGCTAGTGGTGTAAATACAAAAGTTGCCGAGTTGGTCAACCACAATGGTGGAACTTGGGATGCTCAAGGAGCGGACAATGGGCTTAGTGCTGACGCTCAGGGCAGTGGCGACTTGTGGTGGTGGGGCGAGCCTTGGCCTGCCGAATATATCACAGCTAGTAAGAACTATTACACCAACAGTGTCGGTGCTGTGTTTATCAATGGTACAGACGCAGACGCTAGAACAAACGGAGATTCTAGACTTGACACCGCTGGTGTAGCAGGAAGTTATGATACCGTTGGTGGAACTGGAATTATGGTTCCTTTGCTAGATAGTCCCGGTTCTGGTCAAAAGCAACTACAAAACTCTGAAGTAGTTAGCGGTAGCGGAATGGTTTGGCCTAAGTGGACTCAGTACATCACTGATTCTACAGATCAAACAGAAGTGTTTGGTTTCAGCTTTGGAGACGGTAGTGATACTACCAAGGTTGCAGGAATTGCAAATATTGATAAAACATTCGGAGGAACTGGTGTAGACACCCATCACACATGGTCAGTCGCTCTTTCTGCCTCACCTCTTTCATCTGGATCAAAAGAAGAGTATGGATTGTATGTGTCTTTAGAATATTTTTAATATCTAAGACTTTAGGAACTAGGAGACGCTAATGATAGAAGCTGTGGCAACCCTCATTTCGGGAGGGCATGGATTTTTCATGGGTGCTTTAGGGCAAAAGGTTTTATTGGACAAATTCTGGCCTGATATACCTCATGTTGTAATGGTAGAAAACAATAGTTATCCTGACTACAAGCTAGATTATTTGCGTCAACTAGGTTCCGAAGTAAGAATCGTTAGAGCTATAAGAACCAGAAAAACTAGGTTTGCTGCAAGTCGGTGGCCTAGAACTTTTACTAAACTAAACCTTTGGAATCTCACTGATTTTGAACACGTTTTGTTTATGGACGCAGACGCTTACCCGTATAGTGCAGCGGTAAACGGTTTATACTCTTCAATTGAGCCTGACTTTCTAGGTGCTACAACTTTTGCAAAAAACCCCAACAGATTTAGATCGGGAATGTTGGTTGTAAAACCAGATGCCTCCAGATACGCAGACTTGTTAAAGTATGTAATGAAGAATCCAGTTTCAATAGGGGCTAAACTAGGAGACCAAGGTGTTTTAAATTGTTACACCTTACAAAACAATATTGAGTGGATAAGGGTGTGTTACCATTGGCATACGGTTGTTTGGCCTAAAAGACCACGAAATGTAATTATAGGACATGTCAGACCAAAGCCTTGGCAATCCGACCCTAGACTGCCCTGTGGCAAAACATTCGGTATTCATCCTTATGTTGACATGTGGAAAAGAGCCATACTTGACACTGAAGATAAATATGGCAGGATACCAGATTAAGTAAGATGCCAGCCTTTCTTGGTTTGATTAGTCCAATCTCCAGTTACCAATGTCCAGCCGTTATCATATTCATCATTCAGGAACTCTTCGTTCTGTTCGCAAAATTTCACCTTTCTTGCTGAATAGTAAAACTTTGGAACTTGTAGCCGCATAGTTCTAGCAAGATGAAACCAGCTTGTGTTTACTGTATGAATCTCGTCTGCGAGTTGCATGACAGTTTGCCAATCGTAGATGAGCGTGTCTTTCCACCAAGGGTAGTCCAAGGGGTTAATAATGAGTTTATCGGTTTTCACATTGATATTGAATTTAGATGACCTAGAGTCGTTCACAAAAAATATAAAAGGTTTATCTGATAACTGCAACCTGTCGCAAAGACGTGACTCTCTTTGAAAATCTCTTGGTATTTTTTGAAATGTATATCTTTTACCGTAATCAACTCCTAGCCTTGCGTAAAATATACGTGGAAAAATAGTGTTACGAGGTAGATTAAATCTGTTTGCTAATTTAGCCCAATCTTTTTGGTCGCAAAAAAAACATCTTTTGTAAGGCTCTATTTCGAAATCTGGATGAGATTCTACGATCTCTCTGTGAGCGGCTTCCATACGCATTGGTGCTTGTCTGCTGTGTTCTAAGCTGGGCTTAATATACACCTCAACATTTGGGCAGTTCTTATACAAATATTCAGCGTGTTTCGCTCTGTTTTCCCAAGTGACAAGCCAAACCTTATCATAGCACTGAGATAGATATCTAATCCCACCGTTCATTACGATCTGGTCGCCAAGCCCAGTGTTTGTTCCAACCACAATTCCTTTCATCGTATTCTCACCATTTTTATTACTCGTGCCTGCGGACTGGAGTGATGCAAACGGCCTACCACTTCAAGATTGTGAGTTACTATCAGTTTCATAACAACATCATTAAACAATTCGTCCGTGTGACATTCAACATACCATTCGTCTACTTTTTTGATAATGTCGCTAGGTAGGTCTACAAGAACTTTTTCTTGATGCTCAATATCGACTTTGACACAATTCGGATTAAATTTTTCTATCCAGTATTGAATATCTACAGCGGTGTGAATCGTTGCATTGAAAAACACTCCCTTGCCATCATTGTATAAATACTCGTCTTGATATCTTTCTATTTCATATTGTCGTGGGTCTATCCCTATGACTTGTGACGCACCTCGGTTTAGAAAGAATTCTGGCGTATCAGGCCAGTGTAGATGCTTGTCAGAACTTCGCTGTCGATCTGTGTGCCACACACGACCACAACCCAAGTCAAGAACTAACCTATCTTTTACGTTGACAAATCCCCAGTGAACTTCTGGGTTTTCCGTTGTGATTACTAATTCCATGTGTAAACTCCTTAAAATGTGTATCTAAAAAGGTCTAAGTCTTTTTCCCAAAAAATTTTTACTAGATCTTTAGTATGTTTATTGTAATAATCTCTGTAATGTCTATCCTTGGGTTTGATTGGGTTTTTATTTTGATGTCCTTTATGAGTTGGGATTTTATAAAAATCAAGCACTTTCTCCATTTTTTCAAATCTAAAAACTTCGTCTATTGTCATTTTATCATCGTCATCGAAAACAAACGCTGACTGTGGAAGAAATAACGATATGTAATCTTCGCAAGGGTTTCCAAATGCGTTAGTTGCAAAAATTTGTCGCAACTGTTCATCCTCTTGTAACGATGGGTAAAATTCATTGTGATAAAATTCTACAAAACTTTCAAAACTTTTCAAGCACGTTGTGTAGTTATTGTTAATCCAGAACTGCTGATTGTAACGAAGTTGCGAGTCAAATACGGCTCGGTAGCAGTGATAATACAGAGAAACTAATCTGTCGTAAGGATTTCTAACAGTGCATGTTTTATAGCAGTGTTTAGCAATAGGTTGTTGTATTATTGATTCTTTAAGAGTGGCATGTCCTACGTTCTTCCAGTATGTGAAGTTTTCATTTTTTATCCTTTGAAACACAAGTTCATTTTCGGGCCACACATTACTTCTAGGATGTTTAGCATAAAGATGTTGGACGACTGTTGTACATGCTGTTTTAGGAATCGCTATATGACATATTTTTTCATTTAAAAGAATCATTATTTCCCCATGTGGGTTGTTCAGACCTATCGTCTATAATTTTATCATAAATTGGTTTCCCGCATATAAGCCTATCGTACCTAAACCCATGCGTGTCGAGCCAGTGTTTGGTGATGTTGTATTGCTCCCACCCTCTTGCAGTAAAGAAGATAATTTCAAAACCCTCATCATACCAAGCGTTGATTTCTTGTTTCGCGTCTTCGAAAGGTTCGGCCATAGGTTTGTCGAAAGTTGGCTTTTCGCTACAAATTGTGCCATCAATATCAATTGCTATTCTCATTCTATCCTTTACAGTAAGTGTCTTGAAAAACTCTTTTTAAAAATATATTATGTTCAGCTATATAATTGGACGGGTTTAGTTTTGCGTTTTCTACGTATTCCTCTTTAATCATATTTATCATATCTAAGCCAGCATAAATGCTTAATGTAGACCCTCCACCAAACCTAGCATTAACTTCAAACAAATAAGGTTTCTCATTTTCTACAATAAATTGCATACATACCGGCCCAATTAATTCTAAACTTTCTCCAACGGCTTTGGTATTTTGTTCTAACATAGGTAGGTTAACTGTAACACTATCTACAACCTCCCCATCGGCAATCCTAAGCCTTTCTCTTGGAGAACATCCTATCATTTTAGAATTCTTGTCAAAGTAAGCATCTACTGTGTATTCTTTGCCGACCTTATATGACTGAAAAACATAATCGTCGCTAAGATCATCCAAGGATGCTCCTACGATTATTCCCCTAGCACCAAATCCGAAACGGGGTTTTTTAATAAGTTTTTCACCCTGTTTCGCTTTAGGATATAATTCAGCAAAGTTGTTCAGCATAAAAATTTCAAACAATAGCTTGTCACCACACCTTATAGCAGAGTGATAGGGGCTACATACAGCACCTTTAATACCTGAGCATAGTGGAACAGCTTCGTCTTGCAGCGGTATAACTAGGTCTATAGAATATTGTTTTATAGATTGTGTCAAATTTAATATAAAGTTCTTAGAAGTAAATATATCTCCTTCAACTATTTTTGCTTCTGCTCTAATCGGAGCGGTGTTGTCAATTTCGTATGAAAATACATTGCAGTTTCTATCTTTAAACATTTTAGCTAAAGTGTTTCGCCTGCCACCTCCCACAAACATTACGTTAGTCGGCTTTTTGCTCATTTTAACTCCTGTTACAAGCTCTTGTAAAATTTTTCTATATTTTTTTCGTGAAAGATGTTCACATTTTCTAGATAGTTTTCTGTTTCTTTAATTCGCAGTAGGTTTTTTGTACAGGGGTGATCCAATCCAGAATTCGGAGAAGTCATTAA
>Ga0070750_10000896_pt1 | contig 16602 bp, 9 predicted proteins | sample VirMetDEL_Nov_24_FD_77013 | JGI IMG/M metagenome (GOLD analysis project Ga0070750, IMG submission 77013) | Aqueous microbial communities from the Delaware River and Bay under freshwater to marine salinity gradient to study organic matter... | ecosystem: Environmental > Aquatic > Marine > Coastal...
TATTGAGCTTTTTTCTAATGGAGGAGGAACTCCTCCAGAATATTCGTGGTATTTAGATGCCACATCAGATTCTATTTTCCGAACTCAAGAGAGTGGAAAGTATAAAAACTGGCCTCACGGAGTAGGGGCAGTAAAAGTCACTTATTTAGCGGGATATGTTTCGGTACCTGTTGATTTAGAGCTTGCTGTTGCTGATATTATTACTTACTATCATAAAGACGAACAGAAAGAAAGACAAAGCATTGGTTCAGCTAGTAGAGAGGGGGCAGGAAGCTCTGCAATTCGTAATGATCCTGGATTTCCAGATCACATACGAAGAGTTTTAGATATGTATAGAATTGCATGAGTAGGATAGCTTTAAAGAATCTATTGACAAGAACTCTAGAAGATATTGAAGGTAATGCTGCAATTTCAAGAGTAGAGTCTAATAAACAACCCCATGAATTTACTATAAGCAGACAAGCATAAAACAAGAAATATACTCTCAATTAAATAAAAAGAATTATTTAGTAAACGGAAAGATTACTGCCGAAATGAGAGAAATTGTTACTAATGGAGTTCAAGATTTAGCAGACTCTGTTTGGGAGGAAGGAAAAAAACTAAGAAATAAAAAAGAAGCTTTTTTAACTGGTAGAAAAGACGGTGTTTTTAGTGTTGTAGTTATTGTAGCACAAGATATCGTAAAATATAGGACAGAAGCCAGTGGTCAAGTAATTAAATACCATACTAGTTCTGATGATATTTTTAACAGTATAAAAGCTTTGTACAAACCTCATTTACGCAATATACGTGCTAACTTAAACACTTACTTTAAAGAGAGTAGTGAGGTCGGTAAAGGTTTAATACCCTCTAAAAATATAAAAACTAAGAAAGACAAAAACGGCAATATAATAAAACAGGGTAGACAAGCAGATACACTTTTACAGCTGGGACATGACGAATTAGATTCTGTCGCAGATCAAAGAATTTCTTCCGGTAAAGCCGAAATATTTAGGGAAGTTTCTTCTATAGGCAACGAAAATGGAGATTTAAGAGAAATCGAAGCTTTTTTAAAAAATCAAGGTTTTGAAGTAAGTTTTGATAAGCAGGCAAAAAAAGATAAAACAGTAATAAAAGTAAGGCTGCAATCTCAGTTTCAAAATCAAGGTTTACAGGCAGCAGAAGAAAAATTCAGAGTAAAACAGTTTAAAACAGCTTTAAGAAGAGCTATAGATAATCTAGGAGAGGAGTACGCTCTTTCAGAAGGATCAGACTCTAGAGTAGATATAGAAAAAAAGAAAGTCTTAAAAAGAGTAAAAGAAAAATTAAATAAACATAAAAATATAAAAACAAATTTTAAAAATACTAGCCTTAAACTGGGCAACGCTAAAGCAAAAGATAAAATAACGGCGGGAAGAACAAAACCTAGAGTTAAGGCAAATACTTCGACAGGATTTACTATAAACTCTGCTCAAAAGCAAAAACCGTCTAAAGGGAGACAAGAAAGTTATTTTTCTTTAATACCTTTAATTAACAGAACCTTGCCTGGAGTTGTTAGGGCCAATATGGGAGCTCCTGCTCTAGAAAATATCTCAGGAAAATTTGCTCAGAGTGCTAGAGTTACTGAAATTATAACCACAAGAAAAGGTTATCCTAGTATTGGTTATACATATGATAAAAACCCGTATCAGATATTTGAGCCGGGAAAAGGAAAGACACCTTGGGCAACTTCTGATAGAGACCCTAGAAAAGTTATTGATAAATCTATTCGTGAAATAGTGACCGGATTAATACAAGAAAGATTTTATACTAGGAGATTATAGAGGTGGCCACAAGAGATTATAGCACTAGAAGGATGGCCATAGTAAAAGCTTTAGAGGATAAATTAAAGCTAATAAATGGAAACTTTCCTTATAGAACTAATTTATATAACAATGTTCTTCCTCGATTGAAGTTTTGGGACGAAGTAGAAGACTTCCCCGCAGTTCATATTAGTGCTGGAGGAGAAACACGACAGTACCAAGGAGGAGGATACAAAGACAGATTTCTTACTGTAACTATAAGAGTATATGTTCAAGAAGAAAATGCAATTTTTGCTCTTGAAAAATTATTTGAAGATATAGAAACAGTTTTGGAAGATAACGCAGGTCTTTCTTATACCGACCAGGATGGGAATATTCAAAGTGTTCAGCAGATTACTATCTTGAGCTTGAGCACGGATGAAGGCGCTCTCGAACCTTTAGCTGTTGGAGAGATTATCTGCGAAGTTCGATACTAACCTTATTAGGTTGAGATGAAAAGGTAACTTTTCTTCGGAGAAAAAAAAGATGGCATTACAATTTACAAGAAATGCAAACGTATATGTACAGCTGGTGGATGGCGCCGGCACTCATGTACAAGCTTGGAAACTTTCAGTCTTAGACGGGTTTTCATTTACACAATCAATTAACTCATCAGAAATTACCATTAATGAAGCAGGTTCAATCTCTCGTAGAGCAAGATTGCTTTTTAACGATAGTTTAGCACCTGTAGAATGGTCAATGAGTACTTACGCCCGTCCTATTACGGACACTAGTATTACGCATTGTCCTGAAGAACCTCTTTGGGCTATGATGTTAGGCGCTGACGGTTATGCTACAAATCAATATACTAGTTCAGTATTAGCAGGCGCGTCACCTTCTCCCGCCACTGAAAATATAAATACTCCTGCTAATGGAACAAATACTTTTGACTTTTCAGCTTCAAATGTATCTTCATTTTCTGATCGTTGGAATATTTATTTCGGGTTTGAGGATACAGGAAATATTCAATTTTATAAACTAGACTCTGCTGTAGTAAATTCAGTAACTATGGATTTTGATATAGATGGTATTGCGACTCTTTCTTGGAGTGGCTTTGCAAAATCTTTATCTGATGAAGGTACTTCCGTTCCTACCGATTTGGCCTCCCCAATTACCATAGGATTAACGGATACTACTAACTTTATTCGTAATCGTATTTCTACAGTTTCTTTAACAAGAACAGATGTTACTCCTGACGATGTATATAATATTGTGTTGACGGGAGGCTCTTTTACTATTGAAAATAATGTCTCTTACTTAACGCCGGAAGAGCTAGGGATAGTAAATGCACCTCTAGCAAATATTACTGGTGCTCGCTCAATTTCAGGCTCAATGACTTGTTATCTTGATAATGATCAACTTAATAGTAAATCGGGAGAACTTTTTGCTGATTTGGTGGCTGATGTAGACACAGTACGAAATGTTTTTACTCTTTCATTAAATGTAGGAGGAGAAACTGCTTCTACCCCTAGGGTGGCATTTGAGCTTCCAACAGCACATTTAGAAGTGCCAACAATTAACGTAGAAGATCTATTGACTCTTGAAATTAACTTCCATGGTCAGGTGAGTGGAGGTAATGTTGATCTTACTGACGAAGCAACAATCGTCTATAAATCGTAGTAATAAGAAAAAATAAATCTTGACAACTTAGTGTTTGTTAGATATAATTATGAAGATTGGGGGAAACTCTTCCCCCAATTTTTATATAATAAAAAGACTGTCAAGGGAGAAATAGAGTGAGTTTCGAATTCTTAAGAGATGGTAGAGTCTGGCTCGAATATCCTGCAAATAATTTTTATCTTCTACACACCTTAAAAGATATAAATTTTTCCCAAACGTTTAAACAAGAGGATTTTAATAAAAAAACGTTACATAATCCGAATCAGTTTTTTAAAAGATCTTCTATAACAGAAGCAAATCCGGCTAATTTTTCTTTCAGCATATACATGTTGGACGAAACAAGTCTTAATCAGCACAAGCTATTAGACTTACTACTGAATTATTCAGTAAACCCTACCTACACACTAGACACTTTTAACCTTTATTTTGTATACGAGAATTATAGTCCTCAAGTTTACTATAAAATGGAAAATTGTGTTCTTACCTCGGGCTCTTTTAATATACCGAGAAATGGTCTTATGACAGTTCAACTGTCTGGAGAGGGAACAAAGCTAACTAGAAATTCGGCTCCGTGGACAATCACACCGCACTCTGGATATACTAGCTACCCTACTTACGCCGTGTCCAAAGTTTTTAATGTCTATATAGGAGGAACCACTCCTATATATAAATTAGACAATCTTATAGGGACGTCCTTTGAAGTCCAAAACAGTATTTCTTGGACAGCTAATTCCACTATACAAAATTCTTTGCAAGTAACAAACGAGACTAATACAATTTTTCCTTCTTCATTTACTTTGGAGGATAGAAGTTTTGCTGGTAATATACGACAGTATATAGATGAAACAAACCCACAGTCAAAAAATAACTTAATGACGTGGGCTGAAGGCATCACCGTGCAATTAGAAGCTGGGTTAGCCGAAAATAATCTTCAACTTGAAGTTTTGTTCGAAAATAACGCCTCTTTCACTAATAGAGGCTCTTTTGGAGAAGTATTCACTCAAAGCTATGATTTTAGATTAATTTCTAACCCTTTAATTAGTAATATTTTTAATTATTAGGAGATTTAATGAAGTTAAAAGATTTAATGGTAGACACCAAATCGGCTTGGGTCGATTTTCCTGGTTGTCCTGGATTCGAAGTAGAGGTATGTAATCTTTCTCGAAAAGAATTAGTTAATTTAAGGAAAAGGTGTGTTGCACAAAAATTCGATAGAAAGACTAGACAAATGGTAGAAGATTTAGACGAAGAAAAATTCGTAAGAGAGTTTTCCGCCGCAACAATAAAAAGCTGGAAAGGCTTGAAGCTAAAATATTTGGAAGATCTTATTTTAGTAGACTTAAAAGACCAAGATCACGAAACTGAACTTGATTACGACGCTGAACAAGCGGAAGTACTAATCCAAAACTCTACTGAGTTTGATAACTGGATAAACGAGGTAGTCTTTGACCTTGCCAACTTTCGCGGAGGACCAAAAGGAGAGTCTCTGGAAAAGGTTTGATCTGTGGCAAAAAAATAATGCTGTAGGAATGACCAAAGAAAGATATCTAGAGATGGAGGAACAGTTAGGTAGAGAGCCTAGTCCTGACAAGTGTCCTCCAGGAATAGAAGATTTCCCTGAAGAAGTTATAGAAGCTGTACACATATTTAATGCTCTTGGAGATAGAGTTTATCCAGAAATAGGGTATATTGGAAAAGACTATACAAATCTCCCAATACTAATTAAATTATACGAAGTTGATAACCAAGAATTGTTACTAGACGTGTTATCAAGACTTGACGCAGAAGCGATTAAAATTTCTCAAGAAAGATTAAAACGCGAATACGACAAGATAAAGAGAAAAAAGTAGTGGCTAATCAAATTATACTAGAGGTAGTTCTTCAAGGCAAGAATATAAAACTTGTTCAAAAAGAGGTTGATGCAGCTACAAATTCTTTAAATAAAAACACCAAAGCACAGGACAGTAGTACAGGGGCCTATCAAAAAGGTTCCGGCGCTAGAAATAGTTGGCAGAGACAAGAAAAAGGTGTCGGCCAGATAACTTCGAATAGTACTAAAGCTTTTTCTAAACAAGCACAAACAATTGGAGGTACTCTTGTACCTGCGTATGCTGTTTTAGCTGCAAATATCTTCGCTATAGGCGCAGCTTTTAGCGCTTTATCTCGAGCAGCGGAAGTAGAACAGCTTACTGAAGGTTTACAAGCTTTAGGAGGAGCAAGTGGTATAGCATTAAAAAGCCTATCCAGAAATCTTCAAGAAGCCACAGGCAATGCTCTTAGTCTTGAAGAATCAATGAGATCTACTCAGTTAGTAATTAGCTCAGGTTTTGATAGTTCTACCTTAGAGAGATTAGGGGCTGTTGCAAAAAATGCCAGTATTGCTCTGGGTAGGGATACGGCAGATGCTTTGGCTCGTTTAACTCGTGGTGCTACTAAACTAGAGCCCGAATTATTAGACGAACTTGGTATTATGGTAAGGCTAGATGAAGCCTCCGAAGCCTACGCTGATCAAATAGGTAAAACTGCTGGCGAGTTAAGTAACTATCAAAAACGGCAAGCTTTTATGAATGCCGTACTCGCAGAGGGCGAGGCCAAGTTCGGAGCTATAGGAGACTCTGTAGACCCTAACCCCTTTACCCAGTTAGCTGCAACGTTCCAAGATCTCACTAAAGTAGTGTTAGGTTTTGTTAATTTTTTTGCGGGGCCACTAGTTAGTGCTTTGGCGGGTAATGCTGCTACTTTATTTGGAGTTTTAGTTGTTTTTGGGTCAGGAGTTGCAAAGCAAATGATTCCTGCTCTTGCTACTCTGGGTCAAAGTTTCAGCAATCTTAATGAAGTTACAAAAAAAGTTGCTGCAAACAGTATCAAATTTACATCTAATATTTCAGGACTTCCTCCCGCTTTACAAAAAAATATAGCTTCAATCAATGAAAATAATGCAAGTATTAGTAAGTTTGAAAAGCTTATAGTAAAAGCCAATCGTAATTTAGAGATAAACTCTACAAATTATAATAAAAATAGAAACTCTGTAAAGGCGAATACGGCAGCTTTAGAGAAGAATCAGGCTAGAATATCCGCAAATAAAACCGCTATTAATCAAATGGCAAAATCTATCCAGCTTTTAACGAATGTTAAAATCGCTGAAACAGAACAAATAGCATCGCTATACTTGGAAGAGGGAAATTATAAAGAGGCATTAAATGCTGCAAAGCAGGCTATGTCGGAACAAATTCAAAATACAAAAACAGCCACAAAAACCAGCAGGGGTTTTGCTAAAGCACAAGCTCTTCTTCGTGGAGCACTACTCTTATCTGCAGGAGCTGCTCGTTTAGCTGCAATTGCTTTTATTCAAATTCTTCCTTTTATTGGCACGATAATAATTGCTTTTGGCTTATTATTCTCCGCAGTTAAAGCTGTGTGGGAGTTTTTTAAATCAGACGCAACAAAAAAACTTGAAAAAGATATTGCAGCTCTTACAGAAAAAAATACGGAACTCGCAGAAAGTTTTAGTCAGATTTCAGCCGCTCGAAAGGGAGAAAACTCCTCCATAAAAACAACTACTCAACTAGTTACTGCTGAAGCAAATGCTTTAAACGAGCTTTCTACATCTTATTTACGATTAAACACTTCTATGAAGGAAGCTGGAGAAGAAAATCCGTTTTTTGATCCTCGTGTGGACTTTTTTCAAGATCTTATTAAAAATTCAGAAGACGCAAAAAATCGATTCGAAGAATTAGCCGGAGCAGGCGTAGCGTTGGATAGAAATTTTATCCAGAAATCTGGAGGGCCAAAAAAAGCACTTGAGCTTTTGTTCAAAACCTTAATTAGCGATCCTGCGGAAGCGGCCACATCTCTAAAAAGCTTAGGAGACTCTTTTAAATCTGCCCAAAAACCTTTAACAGATTTTTATAATGCTTCTGTACCTAAAACTCCTTACGATGACTTACTGAGTAAGTTACAGGAAGTTCAGAAACAAACTTTAGAGGCCGCAAAAGTGGGCGGTGTAGAATACGCAGAAATTTTTAATGAAAATGCCTCTGCTTTTGCTGGTCCTATCGCTAAAGCCGCCGCAGACTCGAATAAGTTTATATTAGGGCTAAAAAGTAAAGGAGTAAAAATTGAAGGTGCTCTTTTAGCTCAATTAGAAGAAAATAATAAAGTCATTCAAGAGGGTACTGAAGCTTACGTTTTAAGAGTGCAAGAGGTACAAAAAGGAGCTCAATTAGCTAAATTAGAGGTTGTTGACGCAAAAAGAGCGTTGGACTTTGCTAAGCAAAAAACCGCAACTCAAATAGATGCTGAAAAGCAGGCAGAAGCTTCCTTTGCTTTAAGAAGAGCACAGGCAAAGGAACTGGACTCCCAACAGGCGGCTGTTCTACTCAAGTTAGAGAATCAAAATCTTGAAGAAGGTCAAAGAACGGCACTATTAAAAGAACAAAATGACTTAAGAGAAAGAAGTGAAAACATAACCAATAATATTTTTGAAGCCGAAGAAACAGGAGTTCTTGTTGCTCAAAATAAATTAAACTTCCTTAAGCAAGAGCAAGCAGTAAAAAATGCGGTTTTAGACACTCAAAGAAGGTCTTTGGAAATGAGCCAAAGAGATATTAATTTACAAGAACGTAGGCTCAGAGCCGAAGCCGAGGCGAGAAATAATGAAGGAGGCTTAGGCTTTACAACAACTGCACAGGATGAAGCAGCTATTTCCGAAGCTCTGCTTGCAGATAGAAAGACGGCAATTGAGGATGAACTAGCTATAAAGAAAGCAGCTATAGACTTAGAATACGATATGTTAGACGCTAGGTATGCTTTTCTTCAAGCACAAACTGAACTCTTTAATAAACAAAATGGTGTAAATATAAGCACAACGGCTTTAGAAAAAGCTAGAAACGGCCTTCAAGCTCAAAGAATGAAAGCCCAAGAGCTGGCTGATGAGGAATCAAAAGTTCGTCTTTTAGAAGCAACTAATGCCAATAACGAGGCTAAAATAAAAGGCGAAGAATACCTAGCAACACTACAGCAAGCTAATGCCGTATCTCAAGTAGAAGCTCTTCAATCAGCGATGAATGCAAAGCTGGACATTGAATCTAAAATTCTTGCAGCAGAAAAGAAAAAATTTGAAGAAGATCAAAAAATTCTAAAAGAACAAAGAATGATGGAGAATCTTAAAAATTCTGGTATACGCGAATATAAGCTTACAGCTCAGGATATAGCTGAATTCGAAAAGAACGCAACCACGCAAAAACTTAAAAACGCTAAAGAAGAGGAAAGAATAGCTCTTCAAAGAATAGATATGGAATATAACTTGCTAGACGCAAAACTAAAACTAGCAAAAGCAGAAGCCTCAATTAGTACTAAAAAACTAGAAGCTCAAGGAGTTCTTAGCGCGGAGGATTCAAAGAAAATAACTGACAGTTTTGATACGGCAATTGAGAATGTCTCTGCTGGCAGAAGTGCCGCAGTAGCGGCTGTCGAGAGGGAGTTTACTGCAGTAAGGGATACTATAAATAATTCTGTACAAAGAACGGGTATAGAAGGCAACCAAGAAGCTACCGGAACTTCCCCCATAGTAACTGGATTCCAGGCTGCTCAATCTGAATCCGGAGCCATGCTAGGTGATCCTAATGCTTCTACAGGAGATAAAGTTTCAGCAGGAGTAAATATTTTTGCAGGTATGGCCGAAGACTTAGCTAAACTCGGACCTCAAGGTGAGTTAATTTCTGCAGTAGCTCAAGGTGCTATGGTTATTTCAGACGCTTGGCAAAATGTTGGAACAGTATTTTCAAAAACAGGGGAAGAAGCTGCAACCGGAGCAGAGAAGTTTGCAGCCGTTGCTGGAGCTGCTGCCGCTACTTTTGGAGCCATCGGTCAAATGCAGAAAGCTCAATCTGAGCAACAGGTTAAAGCTATTGATGCTGAAATTGCTGCTGAAAAGAATAGAGACGGAAAGTCAAAAGAAAGTCTTGCAAAAATTGCTAAACTAGAGCAGAAAAAAGACCAGATTAAAAGAAAAGCTTTCGAACAAGATAAAAAGATGAAAATAGCTCAAGCTGTTATGTCCACGGCCCAAGCAATAGCTACTGCTTTAGCTGGCCCTCCCGGCCTTCCCTGGTCAGCAGTTTTTGCAGGTATGGCCGCAGTAATGGGTGCAGCACAGATTCGGGCAATTCAATCCACTTCCTACCAAGGAGGAGGGTCTACTCCTTCTAGTGGAGGCATGGCTTCTCAAGTATCTGTAGGCCAACGAAAGCAAACAGTCGATTTAGCGAAATCTGAAGGTGGTGCAGGTGAATTAGCTTATCTTCGGGGTCAGCAAGGAACAGGGTCTGCAGAAAACTTTAAACCTGCATTCACGGGAGCTAAATATCGAGCAGAAGGTGGACCAACTGCCGGATATGTCGTAGGCGAGCAGGGTCCAGAATTATTTGTACCCGAAAGTCCAGGAAGAATCGTTCCAAATAATGAAATTCAACCAGCAACACCAATAAATGCAAATATAAATATCTCAGCAGTTGATGCCGCTGGAGTAGAAGAAGTTCTTGTAAAACAGCGAGGAAATATTATAGGAATGATAAGAGAAGCAGCAAACTCTTACGGAGAAAACTTTATGGAAGAGATAGATACCGCAGTTTATACCTCCTCCGCCGCAGGCGCTAGGAGATACTAATGGCACAATTTACAAATTTTCAAAATATTTTGCCTGATCCTAATAACTCTATAGGTTATGCTGGTCAGGTTGGTGCTGATGTTACTGCTCCTGATTCTGCTCGAACAGGCGCAGGCTTCGCTTCTGTAGATTTATCTTCTGTCGAAAATATAATGAAGAATCGTACTAACTCTGGAAGATATACTTCTCGAGCAGCTTCTTATCAACACTGGAAAATAGATATTAAGTATAATCCTCTTACCCAACAAGAGTTTTTACCTGTGTATACTTTTCTACTTCAAAAAAGAGGGGGATTAAAATCTTTTTATGTTTCTCTTCCTCAGTACACAGAACCTCAGGATTCAGTATTTAACTCTAGCGGTTATGCAGACGTTCTTTCCCCTACGGCGGCTTATTTTGCGGGCGAGACTTCGATGAGAGTTGATAGTGCAAGCTTTAGTTATTTAACGCACCACACTCCTTTACCTGGAGACGTTTTTAATATAATTGATGCGTCAAATTCAAATCATAAGAAAGCCTATATGATAACACGAGTAGAAAATGCGGTAAACTATTTCGAAACTCCCGCACTTAATGCCAATGAACTTATACTTCATTTTAGTCCTGGACTTGCAAAAGACGTGGCAAATACAGCAACTCTAGATTTTACTAATCCCTTGTTTAAAGTCGTACTGTCAAATGATGTTCAACAATATTCTCTTGGTACAAATAATCTTTATCAATACTCACTTTCATTGGAGGAAGTTCAGTGACAATTCGTAATATAAATACTGATCTCAAAAACTCTTTATTACCCTCTAGTTCAGAATATAAAGATGCGTTTCTCTATGCGCATCTTGTAAAATTTGAAAAAGCCATAAAATATAAAGGTAATCTTAACGGAAGAGGTGCAAAGTCTTATTCATATATTACTGATGGATCAAACGATATTTTATTTAATGATGGTTCAGAAGACTTTGAAGGTAACCCAAACGGAACTCAAAGGTACGTTGCAAGTAAGCTTTCTGCTGTAGGAGCGGTATCGGAAACTATTCAGGCAAGAGCCTCTAATATTAATTTAGAGGTTGATACTGCGGTCCTCGGCACAGAACTAAAAGGCGTATATGTAACTTTTACATCAACTTCCTTCACTGTAGACGTTGACCTGGTAGACGCAGGATTTTTTGAAGGCGATGAAATCTATTTCGAGGCGGACACTACCGTTTCTCCTAATCTCGCCCTAAATACTACAGTAACTGCTCGTATAGATAGATTCACAAACGAGAATAAAACAGCCCACTGTACTTTGATTAGTACTCAAAGTACTTTTGACATATCTAATTTTTCTACTACCCCTGGATATTATAATATTCGTTTTGCTTCAAAAGAAGTAATCGGTCTTCTCAATAAGAAAGAAGGTTCTAGCTATGCTGGTTATATTAATAGAGAAGTTTTTATCTATAAGGCGCATATTGATCCCGAAAATGGTGCAATAATTGGAGCACCTTACCTCCTTTTTAAAGGTATTATTACCTCGGCAAAATTAACTGAAGATCCCGAGAATAGATCAAGAATGTCTTGGAGTATTTCGAGTCATTGGGGGGACTTTGTTAGAGTAAATGGTCGACTTACTTCCGACACGTTTCATCGAGGATTAGACGGAAACGGTATTCCCCAAATTCAAGCACTCAAAAAACCACAATACTCTCAAGATTTAGGCTTTCTACATTCTGAACAAGCTATAAATCTTATTGCTATTTATTCTGTCACAGAAACTCGTCAGAAGCTGAAAATGAAGAGGAAATGGTATGGAAGTAAAAAGTATAAGCTTGTAGAATACCAAGTAGAAGTTGATAGAGAAGCTGACCTTCGATTCAATTTAGAGGCTAAATATTTGCCAGTTATTTATGGAGTACAGAAAATTGACAGTATTCCTATTTTTGTCGATACACTATCTAATAGCGCAAATACAGTATTTGTAGCTTATGCTATTTGTGAAGGAGAAGTTGGCGGTTTATACGATATTTATTTTGACGATCAATCAAGCATTTGTATAGATAAACAAGATGCAGATACGAGAACCCAACAAACAGCAGAAAACACTATTGATGTTTTGTGTCAGGGTAGAATGGATCGCGGAGACACTTTAAACAATGTATCAGGAGTATATGATTCTTCCTCCACTAGACTTGAAGGTCTTGGGAGAGGTTATGGATTTTTAACTTGGAAGGCGGATAGGTGGGACTATGAAGTAGCTCCAGTGGACGGCAATATTACTCTTATTGATACTACTACTTTTATATCAGGTTCCGGAGGCACTAGTAGTGCTAAATTTGGTCTCCAACACGAAGAGGCAACTTCTTTCGAAGTGCCTATAGACACTCGGTTAATTTTTCACTCTGGGAAAGAAAACCAGAAAGCTGATGGACTTTTAAGTCGGTATGCTTTAAATAATCAGTTTAAAATTCAAACAGACTATTTTGAGTCTACCTCCGATTATTGGGGGCCAAACCATCAACTCCTAGACACAGCATATGTAGTTGCCCAATATACTATTAATGACGGCGAAACTCAAGTTCCTCACCTAGATTTTGTCGTTCGAGGAAAGTTAATAGATTGTTATAACTACGATCTCTCTTATGTATCTGTACCTCAAGCTTTGGAAGATATAACTAATTTTACAATCGGAGACGAGGTAGAACTTTATAGTTCAGAAAATCCGTCTTTGATTGAAACAAACTATATTGCAGATATTTTTACTCTTCCAGAGGAGACAGAACCTAGAATTCGTTTATTAAATAATCCTAATCTTAATGGGGTTACTGCTTTCTATGTACAAAAAAATTCAGATACTTGGCACGTTATAACACACGATCATGTAGAGCATACAGGAAATGTAGCTGAGACTTTACGAGAAGAAATTACAGCTTCTTCTTCAACAGGTACCGATACAGGTGTTCAAGTAGATTTAAATTCAACGGGAATTGTTTTTAACTCTTTATCTCAAATTCAGGCTAATTTAGCTTTAGCCGGAGTAGATATCACTACTGCTGAAATTGATTTTACAGAATTGACTAGGCTTTTGGGTAATCTTACCTATGAAGGTGGTTCAGGCGGGACAATAGATAATATTGGAGAAAATACTAATACGACTGATTTTGATAATGAAGTAAGCTTCGCGTATGTTACTAACGCAATAGCACTCGATCCATCGACTTCCAGCTCAACCGATGATTATTATTCTGGGTACACTATAGAACTCTCTAGAGACTTAGAAGATGGTAGTTATTTTAAACAAACGAAAGAAATTATTTCTTATAACGGAACTACTCATGTAGCTTTTGTTGATACAAACTGGAATCCCGCATATATGCCTATGGGAGGGGATAGTTCTGGAACTCCAGTAGATACTTATAAAATACTTTCCAAAAAAGACAAAAGAGTTTCTCTCAATCCCGCTATGCAGTTACTAGACTATTTAACAAATGTTAGATATGGAAGAGATTTAGATGTTCAAGAAGATATAAATTTAGACTCTTTCAAAAAATCAGGTAGAGAGTGTGATACTAGATCTGATGTAACTGTACATTTGGGAGGATCAAATAACATAGCTGTAGGCGATATTTATTTTGCCGTGAAATCGGGTCCTAACTCTACTTATCCCATTGTTTTTAGAGGGAAGGTAAAATCTATTGAGCTAGTTACTTATAATTCTACTTCTTACAAACAAGTTACCTTTACCGAAGTAATCGGAAAAATTGCTAATAAATGGTTGGACTGGAAAACTTATGAAGAAGGCGATTTTATTTGGTACAAGGGAGTTCTAAGAAGAGCATCGACAACCGGACAATTAAGTACTGAATCTTCATTTAATTCTTTAAATAATGTATCCATAAATTTACAAAAAGAATCGGGAGATGCAGGTTCAGATTCTACTATATCAATAGATACCACCAATAGTACTGTTTCAGAAGAAAACCCTGTAGTTAAAAAATTAAATTCTGTAAATACTTTAATTTCTGGATATTCTTTATATGATTCAGACGACGTAAAATACTGGAAATATTTAGGGTGGAATTCTCAGAACCAACGAGAAGTTACCCGCCACCAAACTAATACTATTATCGATACTTCGTCATCTATCTTTGATAATATAAATAGTATGTTAAATCATTTTAACGGTATTTTACGTTACTCAAATGGTAAATATGAATTAGAGGTAGAAACTCAGTCAGGCACTTTTGATAACGCTGAAATATTAACAGAAGATGATATTATTGGGTCGATCAATATTGAAGATTCTGGGCAGAGGGGGACATATAATACTGTAACGGTAGGTATCTCAGATCCACAAAATCGGTTTGAGAGTAGAAGTATTTCTTTCTTTGATTCTAACTATTTAATAGAAGATAGAAATATTTCTAAGAAGGGGGATTTTAAAACTCCTTATGTTACTAACTACTTTAATGCGAGAATAAATGCTCGTCAATATCTTGAACAATCTCGATATGGTCTAAAAATTTCTTTTAATATGGCCCCAAAAGGTCTTCTGCTTGTTGCAGGAAGCTTAATTAAGCTAACTTATCCTCGTTTCGGTTGGGATGAAAAAATATTTAGAATTACAAACCTAACTTTTAATAACGATTGTTTGGTTCAGGTGACTGCGGAAGAACATAATGAATCTGCTTATTTAATTTCGCCTATACCACGACAAGGATACAGTTCAGAAAACGCTAGTGTAGCTAATGACCCTCCGCCAGTAGCTCCCACAAATTTGACTACTTCTACAACTTCAAAGGGTGCTATTAATTTAAATTGGACAAATTCATCTACGTACAACCCTGCAAATTATGAGGTGGAAATTTATCGATCTACTCAGAGTTCGTTTACAGGAAGTCCTGCTCCCGAGTTGATAGCTGTAACAAAGGGAAATAGTTATTCTGATGTTTTAATTACAACCACGCAAGTAACTCTATACTACTGGATTCGGTATGCTGTAAGTACTCCTTTTGCGAAAAGAAGTACATCAAATAAAGCAAGACAAATTTTTTCCACATACTTGCCACTTTCTACAAATTCAGGGGTTTCTGGAGTTACTTCCGGCTCTATTGACGGCAGTACTATTACGCTTACTCCTTCCTCCGTAGGTATTGCGGAAGATTCGACAAATTTAGGAAACTATTTATATGGTAACTCTGCTACTTCTGTAAGAGTTAAAGTAGGAAGTATTGATATTCCTTACGACGCTTCTTCCCCTTATAGTGAGCCTTCTTTCAGATTAGGAACTATTACAGGAACTAATATAACTCCTGGAACAATTTCTGGTTCAGGAGCTGACTTTGTAACTATAGGGCCAATGAGTAGCTTAACTCAGGAGTTTGCTTCGATCGATTACGACATTATATTAGTAAATTCTCTTGGAGAAGAATCTACTTTTACAATTACACAGACTGCTTCTGTAACAGGAGTAGGTTCAAGGGGTCCAGGAAGGTGGAATGTTCCTGTTAGTTCTCTTCCAACAACTTCTTTACAAGCCGACACTGCTTGGGACTCTTCTTGGGCTAATCGTCCAGGACATCCTGTAGAAAATGATCAGGCATGGTTTTTTACAGGGACAGAAAGCTCTCCTTCCGGACAAAATGTGTGGATTTATGATGGGACAAACTGGTCGGAACAGATAGAAAGTATAGATGCAGAGTTACTTATATCAGGAAGTATTACAACCAGTAAAATTGCAGCAAACCAGATTACTGCTAATCTAATAGCAGCAAACCAGATTACCGCAAATCAAATCGCCGCAAACCAGATTACCGCAAATCAAATCGCCGCAAACCAGATTACTGCTACGGCAATCGCGGCAAACCAGATTACTGCTACGGCAATCGCCGCAAACCAGATTACTGCTACGGCAATCGCCGCAAACCAGATCTCTACTAATTTAATCGCTTCAAATACCGTCATAGCTCGCCATGTCAGTGCTGCTTCCGTGGTCTCAGCTTTATTAGATGTTCAATTAATTTTAGCCGATCAAATTGCTGCAAATCAAATTACTTCAGATAAAATTGCAGCGAATCAAATTACTGCAAGTCAAATCGCTGCAAACCAGATTACTGCAAACCAAATCGCTGCAAATCAAATTACTTCAAATCAAATCGCTGCAAACAGTATTACTTCATCTATGATCACTTCTAATTCTATTGTTTCCAATATTTTAGACGCTAATACTATTACAGCAGCCGATATTACTGTTACTGAATTGTCCGCTTTTACAGCCAATTTAGGTAGTATAACAGCTGGAACAATGAAAAATACAGGAGCAGATGCAATCCCTGATGCGGACTCAGCTCCTTCAGGTTCAGAGAGTGGCGCCCATATTGACCTTGATAATGGAAGATTCGTTTTTGGAGATTCAGCTCAATATATTTTATGGGACGGAGCCGATTTAACTCTTTCTGGAGTTACGATCGATGAGAATGCAATTATTAATGCCGCTTCCGGCATACCTTTTATTCAAGA
>Ga0070750_10000897_pt1 | contig 16600 bp, 17 predicted proteins | sample VirMetDEL_Nov_24_FD_77013 | JGI IMG/M metagenome (GOLD analysis project Ga0070750, IMG submission 77013) | Aqueous microbial communities from the Delaware River and Bay under freshwater to marine salinity gradient to study organic matter... | ecosystem: Environmental > Aquatic > Marine >...
CTGGGCAGATCCCGCGCCGGTCGATAAAACGGTCACCGAATGGGGTGAACTTGGAGATGGAGAGGAGATTCCGTTCTGAGGGAGCCTTTCGGTGCGTCCTGATGAGAGGGGGGGAGTTGTTAGTGGAACGATTGGAAACGGGCTAAATCGCCATTATTCGAGGAACCATTTTTTGAACACACGTTTCGGTGCAAAAACGGGTTCACGGATTCCGCAAAATTGCACAAAGGTTTTGCACACGACGGGAGCGGCATTCAGCCCGGTTTAGCCTTCTGTGCAGAATCGAGGGTTTTTGCACGGACCTTGCTTTCTTTACGATAAGATGAACCTTAGGCCATGAGGAGTTTGGCCTTATTATGATGATGGGGTTTGCAATGATGGGCCAAACAATGGCTGCGACCTTATTTTGAGTTACTGCAAACTCACTTCAACGATTTCCCTTTGCCCGGTTGTGCGTCGTACATAGCATTTGGCAATTCTTTTCAGTCGAATCGCCACCCTTGCTCCATGCGGTAACGTGATCCGCATCCATTTCGTTGATTGCGTAAATCCGGGTTTTGTTCGCGTCATGGCCCGTAGTGCAGAGTGGGCAATTCGATTCGTTCTTCTCTTTTGCCGCCATCGTTTGTTTCGCATAAACAGAGTTCTTGGTGGCGTCGTCGAACACGCGCACTTCCAATAGCTTGAAATCCTGCTGGCCTCCGAGGATAAATTCAAACACACCGCGTTTTTTTTTTAAGTAAGGATCAGCGTATAGCCGATTCACTTCATTAGAAACCTCTTCCGGGTCGTATGATTTGGAGTGGTATTGCTCGTAAAGCTTACCCCATTCCAAACCCTGCATCTCCTTCTTAACATCTTTAAAAACCGTTGAAACCCAGTCGAGAACGCTGTTAAAATAAGCTTTCAATTCGCTGATATTTTCATCGTTCCGATGATCGCTCATGTATTCACCGATCTTCCCCTTTCCCACCCAAGCGAGAGCTTGTTGCAGGAACTGCTGCCGGTTTGCACTACCTTTAATGTACGCGCTCCATTTTTGAATGTTCGCGTTCTGGCTATTGCTGAACTCGGCTTTTGCAAGCGTTACGAACGGGCCGGAATAGATAGCGTTAAGCAACTCTTGTTCGTTGAGCGGTACTCCTGCGATGTTGATTGTCTCAAACCACTGCTTAATCTCGGTTTCCGCGCCCTCGCATTCGTAAATCAGCAATTTAGAGTTCAGAATATTCTTTCGTTGGTCGACTGGTAGACTGTCAAAGTTCTTTGGATTCCCACTGTCCATGATCGCGAACTTGTTCGTCACAAATCGACCGATGCTGGTGATTCGCTGTTGGCCGTCCAACACCTCGAACTTGTCCTTTGCTAGTTTGTTGAAGTAAATCAACCCGAGCGGATATCCTTTTAGGATTGAATGTATGACTGCCTGTTCCTTTTTGCCCCCATTATCAGCATAAATGTAGTTCCGCTGATACTCAGGCTGAATAGTGAGCTTTCCACGCAACCCGAAAAGCCCTTTTCCTTCCAATTCGTTATAAACAAATCCGTCGCAAATCTTAGCCACGGTAATCTTGGTTTTTAATGCAGTTTGCATATCCTTTTGTTAGGCCGCTACTATCGGCGCCGGATGAAGATTCGCTTATATTGCTGAATGTAATACTCCTCATCCACAATATAGTAGGTCTTATCAATAGGTGGATGCTCCAGCTTAATTGCAACACCGTCGTTAAGTTTGGTCACATTGCTCCTCTTTCCTGACTTGGCGACCTGAATTTGCTTGCTATACTTCTTTGTCTGTAGTTCATAGCTCTTTTCGTAACCCAAAATCTCGAATTGGTCTGGATTGTATTTATCAATAAAGGTAATTGGGACGCCCATCATGCCGTCGTAATCGTTGGGAATAGCGTCGGTGAATGGCACTTCGATCGCGTCAAAGTTATCGTACCGGTCATACATCGTTTTACCCTTGATCTCCTTGTGTTTACTATATCTCAAGTTGTCCTCCATGCTCATCAAAGGTAGCCGTTCATGACGGCGCCCATGATCCAAATTTGTCCACCATCGAACGCCCTTAACACGGATGTACTTAACGCCGTTTTCATCAACTCGGCTACCGGCTGCATTAAGTGGATAATAATCAGGGACGCGGAACTCACGATCGCCGCTATGGATGGTCACACCCATCCATAGCTTGTCAGCTTTTATTAGCGGAAAGACCTCCTTGTAAGTAATCGTCTGCATGTTGCCGATAATAAGAAATTTCTTTTCGAGTTCCACGAGCAGAGCGACATACTCTCGAAAAAGGGAAAAAGGCGGATTAGTAACAACAATGTCAGCCTCTTTAAGGAGTGCAATGCACTCAGGGCTTCGGAAATCGCCCCCAGCATATGTATCGTAACCTTTCAACGCTGTCCTAGAGGCCTTATTTCTTTTAAGGAAAAGCTCAACATCGGTGATGTTTACAGCCCCATCCCCATCCTCGTCTCTGACTTGATCAACGGTGACAGCTAGTGCCTTGGGTTTTTGCCGCTTACCATTCCCTTCCTCGTATTCCGGAAATAGCGTGAGTTGGCCTGCGATAGGCGAACCGTCGTAACTCGTGCTGATTAGCTTCTTCAGTCCGAGCCTGTTGAAGTTGGCGGCGAAGTACTTGAAAAAGTTGCTCTCGAATGGGTCATCGTAATTACAGTAGACAACTTTGTCACGGAAGGTGTCAGGATCAAACTCAAGATATGCCTCGACTTCCTTTTGAATATCAACGTACTGCGTGTAGAACTCGTCCTTTTTGGCCGCCTTTGCCGCACTGAGATTTTGATGTGTTTCCTTGCGTGTTGCCATATCGGCTTTCTTCCTTCATTCCTGACGTGATGCCTTGGACCGGCAGTATTAATTAATCATCGTGAAATTCAATCCGAAAATGAAATCAGGAGAACTTCAAAACAAAAAATTAACTGTAAATCCCACTCAGAGTGGGCTCCTATGAAAATGTGACCAGATAGTGACCAGATAACTCTCGCGAATTGCGATGCATTTTGCTGCATAGAGGCGCACAAACCCTGATTGCACCGTACAGCCCGCATTCCAAAAGGGGTGGGGCATGGACTTAAAATCCGTAGGTCTGAATCCAGTGAGCTTCGCATCTTTTCGGCCATTCAGGGATTGATATGGGCGAGACCTACCAATATAAAACCGGTTTAGGTGTAAAAAGGACGGTGAAAATGTTTCGCGAAGTGCCGCAGTTATCCAAAGCTGAATTCATAGAAAATCTAAAAGCTGGCGAAACCTACTCTGTTAAAATCGATGACCCAGATGTCGCAGGGACGGGTCTTCCTCATCGGAACCAAGAACCCGAACCACTGGTCAGTGATCAGTGACGGCAAGTACGGTTGCGGTCTTCGCCGCAAGGTGGTTGATTTTGACGATCCCTCTCTCCGGGATCTTTACACCAAGAGGTCCAAGGTGATCGGAGTGTGGGAGGTGTTCAATAGGTTTGTCGAGGTTCCGGATTGGCTGGAAGAATCATAGATCCGTTGCGACTACCACCTCATCCTCGCCTCTCCGGTTTGTGTAGAAAGCGATGTCCTTTTTCTTCACGGTCCGGGTCAGGACGATTCCCTCCTCGTCTTCTCTCTCGAAACGGTTGGCGAACCATTCGGCTTTTTCCCGGTCCAGTGTCCAGCTTAGGCCCTCTTCATTGAGTCCTTTCTTCGCACCCCGGTAGATCTCAATCTCTTCGGGGAGTTTCGCGAAAGTCTCCTTGTCGTCCGCGCCTAGTGCGGCTAGGAAATACTCATGGGGAATACGGGCAAGGAGATCTGCCCACTCCTCCGCATTTTGGTGAATGTTCTCGCTATCGATCCAGCACTCCAACACCAGATCCGCCAGTTCCCTTGTCGATATGTCGGTCTCGGAAACAAGGCTCAGTGCCTCGAATCGGTAGCCGCGTTCGTGGGCGAAGACGAACCCGCTCCAGTCACGGGCCTCAAAAGCCTCCAGTGCCCTTTCCCTGTTGCTGTCGTAACGGACGTGGATCAGGGCGCAGAACTCCGGTCGGAAGAATATCTCGATGCAGAACGGGGAGTGGACAAGTTCATCGGGGAGTTTGCACGTATGGCAATCAGTAAGACCATCAACTCTCTGGTAATCACCGGAGACGGCGGGTTGGGTAAATCCTACGCGGTAAAGTCGCAACTCCGCCACATGACACCGGGGAAGGATTTCATCCGGGTCAAGGGGCATTGTACGCCTAAGGCACTGTTCAACTTGCTCCGGGACAATCCGAGTGACTTGATTGTGTTTGATGACTGCGACTCTCCCTTGCTGGAGAAAACCAGTCTCAACCTTCTCAAGTCGGCATTGGATTCCGACGATCGTTGGGTCCACTGGGAAACCACCCGTGCCGTAGTCGAGGGAGAGGGTAAGGAAGATACCTCGTTCGAATTCTTCGGAACGTGCATCTTCATCTCGAACCTCGCGTTCGATGACATTGATCAGGCGATTCTCTCGCGATCGATCTTCGTGGACGTCTCCATGACTGCCGATGAGAAGATCAAGCGCATGGCGACGATCTTGCCTCACCTTGAGGTTGAGAATCCGATCGAGAATTGAATCTATGATCTGACATCCGAACTACTGTTCATCCAACAGATTTAGAAAAGTCAGGATTTAGTGGCGCGGGATTTAAGGTGGCGACGGCATTTGGATCAGCGACATTTGCTGCTGCCGACGTTGTTGACGTAAAGATGGATCGGTCAATATCTCACAGAGGAAGGCCATTAATCCAGTTGCGAATTTCCCCTGACATCCCCAAAACTAATGGCGGAAGAATTTCTAGATAACGCAAAAGGTGAGCCATATAAGGAGTGGTCCGAAAAATTGAACACGACTTGGCGCGGACAATCGAGATCAAGACGAACGGACACTTCGTTGGATTTGTCTACATTACAAACAAGCCGCAGAGTTAGTAGTAGGCCAAAATTTAGAGGCTTGGTTCCGCCGGGAATCGATTTTCGCAAACGGTAAGCGGTGCTTTTTGCGCCGGGAATTAAGCCAATTTTTGGTTGACGTAAGGTAGCGTGACTACTTAATCTCTGTAAAACATCAAGTAATCTAAGTAATTATCCAAGCATGACTCAGTCCGAATTTCTATTTGTCGCCTATCTCTTCCTCTCTGCCTTTGTTTTCGGCGTTGTAACGCACCATGTTATACACATATTCAATCTTCGGCGTTGTCGCATGGAGAAACTGGAGCGAGAGAAAAAACGACTGGACGATCTCGACGAAGTTAAAAGCCTTATACATTTGATTTTGGAATGGGGCAGTAAACAGGAAGAATACGAGATATGGGAAAAAGAATGGGCAGTTCTTGAGAACGACATTACTGAACTACAGGACTACGTTGAGCGGAGGCTCACGGAACTTGGCATAGATCCCGGCGAGGCGCTTACGCTAGCGTAGCCGTACCAACCGTAGCGTAGCCAACCTACACGGTCATGCCGCAGACTGTTTTCATCAATCAGACGTACGTAGGTTCCGGTCAAAGTGCTTTTGATCCGCTTAACCCGGAAGGGACGAAGGATCGTCAGATGCGGGATGACGACGATGATCTGGACGCGGAACCGGGAGTGGAACCGGTTTTTTTCACGGACAGGATACCGGGAACTACAGAGGAGCATGAACACGACGAGAATGGGGAGAGCGCCTACCTGTATGATACTTTCAGACGCCCTCCCGTTAACGTAACTGATCCCGCCAACTTCGGAGTTTTCTCTCTCCCGGTAGATGGCGACGATTTCAGTGGACCGGGAGTTGAACACGACAATGAAATTCTTCTGGGGGAAGCGGTGTTTTTTGGAGTTACGGAAGATGATCCGCCCATCATTGAAGGTCCGCCCACAGTCCCGGTAATAGCTGAGTTTGTCCGCCATGAGTATGTAGGGGCGGATGGGGGCACCGGGACGGTAGAATCAAATGGCGATACCGGAACGGTTTCAAAACAAGTTTCTTTGAGCAGGGACGGTCCACGCATAAACGGGACGGAGTTCCTGATTGATTCCGTTTCTTACCCGGAGAATGAGTTCGCCGTAGTTACCGGACCCACCACTACGGAACCGTGTTCAACGGAAGTTCGCTCTGGCCCGAACGTTGCGGGATTTAACGTAGTCCCCCGGTGCGGGTTTATGCCGTTTTCAGGAGACTTCTCCCGCCGTTTTCTTGTCCGCACGGTCACTGAGACGTGGCCCGGAATATTACCTCAAAATAACGAGACATTTCCCGACGATTTAACTTCGCCGCGCAACCAGACATTCGTCCATCGGTTCGCGATCACGGACAGCGGCAGCGGAGGGGAGACTACCGTCTGGGAACACGATCCACCGGAATCCGACCCATACACGATTGACGGCACTCCATGGATTTTCAAGATCGCGCCGGTAGCCGGGGGGTTGGTTAATTCCCTGAGGTGGCGTCCCCGTTGGTGGTATTACGCGGGCGACGGGCAACAGGCGGCGAACCCTGCCCACGACGATCCTTCCGTGTTAGTGCCCGATCCCGGAACCGATGGACCCGGAAGCGGACTTCCGTGGAGTCCCGAAGCATACTCCGGGACCGGTGAGTTGCTCTATGCGGTTCCTGCCTACCGGGAAACGTTGGAAGTTTTGGATGATACCAGAGTGCGCTTCAGGCGCATTTTCGCGGCATCTTCCGGGGTCGCTTCTGAAGTGGTCAACGAAGTGGTCATCGAACTGAGCGAAGAGTTGAATGACAGTGACCTGACGCTAGTAAATCGCGAGTCGTACAAAACGGGTCTCTGGGGTACGTTTGCAGAACCGCTCCCTTGGGACGGGTTGGACAGCAAACCTGCATGGTTATCAGATGAGAGTGAACTGGGACAACTATTGAGCCATTCGGATTACTCTGTTGTTTTTGCCGACGTAGTTACGCCCGGAGGGTTCGCTATTATGCGTCAATCTGCCGAGAATGCCGACATACTCCTTCGGCTACAGGCGCGTTTCCGGGGAGAGTTTTCCGGTAGTTTGAGCCTGACGTACCGGGAAACTGTTATCGACTTCAACTCATTCGAGTTGAGAGAACAGGACGTTAGTTTGACCGTCCCTCTGGATGACTCCGCTCCGGGTCTGGAATGGCATGTGCCGCTTTCGGTCCCGCAATCACCGGGGACGGTAGTTCTGGTTTCATTTGTTCGTCAATCGTGGTCCGGCGACACTCTCTGGGAGACTGGTCCCCGCTATCGTGCTGTTTGATCGATACTATGCTTGAAACTTTACATTCTATAAAAGTGAAATAATGTCACCTATGAAGTACCTGCCTTACCTAACAATTGTTGCGCTAATAATCATCCCGGTCTTTTCCCGGTTCTTCAAAGAAGATGACGATGTCCCGGCGGACCCGGTGGAGTTGGCAGCAATCGCTTCCAGCACTCCCGACACTCCCGACACTCCCATTCCGCCGCCGCCTGTCCCCAAGGTAAAGCCAACTCCAAATCCGGGGCCGGAAATTGTTAAAATGAAGGACAAGATTGAGATGCTGGAGAATACGCCTGAGCCTGCGCCTGAGCCTGCGCCTGCGCCTGAGCCTGCGCCTGCGCCTGCAAAATCTGATGAGCCAGAACTGGAACCGGAACCTCTGCGCGAGATAGTTGAGTCTATCCCGGAAATGGAGTCAACGATTCGCGAAATCGCTACGCCAGAAGTGATCGCGAATACGGGAACTGTTATCGAAGCGGTATTCCGGGACGTATTGGACAGGACTGGATTCACGGGTGAGCCGAAACCTGAGCCGAAACCTGAGCCGGAACCGGCGGTTAAGTTGCTTCCTGTTGTTCCTTTGAAGCCGGAACCGCCAGCACCTAAGCCGGAACCGCCAGCACCTAAGCCCGAACCGCCAGCACCAGCACCTAAACCAGCACTGAAACCCTTACCGGCACCATCACCTAAATCGAAACCTGAGCCTGTTGTTGAAGTGCGACCTGCGGTTGCGGAGACTGCTGAACCCAAGTTGAAATTGGGGCAGGGTCTTCTTAAGAGTTTTTTCAAAAAGAAGAATCAGGGTGATGTCGGGGCTGAAAAAGGTGCGTCAGTCAATCCGGTCGATCCGGTCGATCCCCGTCCACGGCCTACTCGTTCACCGCTCTGGCGACGATGAACAAAGATAAAGCCGTTGTGGTGCCGCGTTTTGTTCTGCCTTCCGACGCCATCCACCCGAAGTGTGACAAATGCGGATACCGATTGCAACAACTCGCCGCAGGCTGGGGATGTCAACACTGCGGGCACGGGCAGACGGGTTGCTACTGGCGGGGAGAGAAACGGCGGATGCATCATGAATGGGGGGTGGATGGGGAAAATCAAATTTGCAGGCTATGCGGACTGCGGGAGATTCAAAATACGGTGCCATCGGGGCTGGCGCGCCTCGATGCAGCAAAATGCATCTACATTCGCGAGAGTTATCTGGTCACTATCTGGTCACTTTTAGGTCGGGAACAATTCGGCCCATGCGCGACTATTCGAGAGTTATCAGTGAATCGCCTACTCCTAATCTCTAAGCATGTTAATGATTTCCGCGATTTCTTTTGTGTGTCCCCCAAACCACTTGAACCCCTTGAACCTTGCAGCAATGGACTTCGGATCATCGCCAATCTCCTCCATAAGGGATCGGACGATCTCTGTCTGTGAGCGTAAATCCTTGGGCCAAGAAAGCATTTTAGGTTTCACTCCTTTGGCCAGAGTTGCGAATTCGCCATTCGCTAATCCTCCGCCATTTGGAGCATCCCCTTCTACGATTTTGATTTCGTCGTCCGTCAAGCCGTAGAGAGAGTACACTTGAGTGTCTATTTGCTTGTCAGTGGCCGCTATTTGCCGGTCAAGGGCGATCTGCTCTTGCGGCGTGTTCGCTGCCTTGCGCTGCTGGTGCAGAATTAGTATTTTCTCAACCAAAGCCACGATGCGATCATGCACGGCTTGGTCTGACTTGCTCTTGGGGTTGATCTCGGGAATTGGGAACGGGCGTAGGTAATTGGTTTTGAAACGGAAGTAGCCACCCCGAAGAACGGTCCCTGTCTGGGTCAAGTACCACCAAAGAACTCTGGAGTTGAGCAGGCCAAGCCAGTAGTGAACATTCTCCTTTCTATCTTCATTCGGCACATAACTATAGACCTGCGTGTTGTGGTAAACGCCGCCGGGAGCGAGTGTAAAATTGCATCCCTTACTGATCTCTGGACTGACAATCCTCTCGCGCTCAAAAACACTCATGTCTCTACTGCGATGGCATGAATACCAATAAATCGGGTTCGTCTTCTGCCGACGACGGATGTCGGTGAGGTAAGTTTGGTGTTTCTTTAGGTATTGATAGGCCAGAGGGAACTCTTTACTCAGAACTGCCTCCTCAAGAATTCTGGTCCTACCCGATTCATACTGATATGGATACACACACCAAGAAGTGGGGTTCACTTGGTCATAGCGCCCTACATCCGTCCCGAGCAAGAACGGTTTGACCGCATCGGACTCAATGGTGATAACAGCGTCATCACGTTCTGACCGCAATTGTAGTAGACCATTGGAGCCATCCGCCACATGCTGCATCACATGCACTTCATCAATGCCAGACTGCACTCCGACCAAAACCTCAGCAAACGCATCGCTTATCGTTCTGCGACCATCTGCCAATTTCTGTAATAGACCTCCACCTTCTGTTAGCCGCCAAGGTTCTTGACCCAGCCCCTTCCAGTCAAGTTCCCTGAATTCAGCTTCGGAAGAAAACTGCTCTAACAGGGCAGGCAGTTGATCACTTCTGATTTCTGGAGTCTTGGCGAACAGCAAACTCCCCGTTGCTCGGCGAGACAAAAGTAGTATTCCGGTGTATGTGCTTGCTTTTGCGAAAACGAGATTGTGGCCAAAGCTAATGAATCTTTCAATAGCCCGGTTCTTGGATAAGAAACCACGCAGACTTGAAGCGTAGTCTGCGGTGGTAAACTTGTGCGGGCAAATGAAGCCCAGTTTTCCCTTACGATTTAGCAAGTGATAGCACTTTTCAATGAAAAGCATGTAGAAGTCGAAGCGCTTGGATGCTGTTTCAAAGTGCTTGATGAAGTATTCGATCTGGTTAGCGTAATTCTCCTGAAGACCTTGAATGCGCAAGTAAGGTGGGTTACCAATCACTACATCGAAACCTCCGTCATTCATGATGTCTGGAAACCCATCCTCACCGCTCCAATCGAAGACATTGATGCGAAAAAGTTCTTCATCACCTAAACCTGACAACTCTGGTTGGTTGTAAAAGTCTGAGCCGATTAGGGAGTTGCCGCACTTGATATTGTTTCCGAGGTTGGGGAGGACTCGGTCGAATAGGCCAAGGCTCATCTGAACTAAATCACCTTCGCTCTCAAGCACCTTGAGCAAGAGAGAGAGTTTCGTAACCTCAACGGCCTGAGAATCGATATCCACACCATGGATGTGGTCGAGGAGGATGCGTTTGCGTTCACTCGTCGTCAGCGCCCAGTCGCCACCCGTTACGGCAGCGAGTTTTGGGTTCTTCCCCTTCGCGTACTTCTTTGGATTATTTGTGGTGTAATATTGATGATACCAGTCGAGCAGGAATTGATAAGCGCCGATGAGAAATGAACCTGAGCCGCAGGCAGGGTCTAATACCTGAAGCTTTGCGATTCTCTGCGGCGTCTTACCCTCCACCAGAGGGCCGACGGTCTGCCGAACGATGTAATCTACGATGAAGGTGGGAGTATAATAAACGCCACCAGCCTTTTTTACCTCCGGCTTGTCCTCAACCTTGGCACGGTGGCCGGGTGTTAGTCTGATGACTTTGCCAAGGAATTGCTCGTATACTTGCCCGAGGATATCAGCGTCAAACACACTAAATTCATAGGGGCACTTTGGTTGGTAAAGGCTCTGGACGATCTCTTTGAGGAGCTTGTCGTCAATAACCAGATTGGGTGTGAGCATGTCGGCCTCATCTTCGCGGCCATCTTCGGCGCGAAAATGGAAAAGGCCTGAATTATATCTGTCGTCCGCCTCATGAAAGACTTTCATCAATTCGGCATAAACCTTCGCTGTATTAATAGCCCGTTGTAGCTTTCCGTAATCTTCAATCCCGCGATCCTCGCAGATGCGCAGGAAAATGACTCGGTCAATTGTACGCTGGACGGCAAAATTTAATTCTCGCTGCGTAAGCTCCGGATTTCGCAATGCAAGGTTTCGCGCTAATTCTGTTCGCCAGCCCTCAATGGTAGTGAGGAAGTCGGCATCCACCTCAGCAGTACCGCGTTTGCTTTTGTCCTCGGCGGCGAACTTGTCAAAACTGCCTTCCCAGACAGCTTCGCGGGAGAATACACTGCTGATCTCCTCCCAGTTCTCATCGTACTGGTCGAATCTACAGTAAAAGATACGGGCTGTTGAAGCAGGGTCGGTAGAAATGGGCTTGATTCGTGTATCATAGATTGAGAACTCTTCAAAGTCGCTCAGGATGGAGAGCGGAAGCTTTGCGCTCCAAGCGTAACGGCGAAGTTGGTATGCAGCCGAAATGTCCTCTTTTATGTTCACGCTCGGTTTTTTCGCCTCAAGGAAGAACTTCCGTTTTCCACCGATGCGAAAGCAATAGTCCGGTGCCTTCAGCTTTCCTTCGATCCTAATCTGATCTTCGTGGATGACGTCTCGATTCTTTTCACGATGGCCAGCACTGTTGTCGACATCCCAGCCAAGTGCCGTGAAGAAAGGATCGAGAAAATCGCGGCGGAGTTGGGTTTCATTGTAGGACTTCTTGTAGTCGGAGAAGTGCTCGGTGAAACGGTCAACGAGTTCAAGGATGCTTTGTGGAGCAGGCATGGGTGAATTTGCATGTTTAAGGCTTTGATTCAATAGGGTTCCACTTTTACTTCCACTTGAATCCCTGAACCAACCTTTGCAAAAACCCTCGTTTTTGCACAGCTCTGAGGAATGCCTGTAATCCGCATTCTATTGTTTGCAAAAACCTATTGCAATATTGCAAAATTTATGGATACGTTTTTGCATGAAAAAGATTGGATATGCCCGCGTTTCGACCGATGATCAACAGAACCCCAGCTTCATAAGATGCTCGAACACCTTCGGGAGGGAGGGTGAAAGGAATCTCCTTGGCTACTGCGCCTTGTGTGGGTTTTTACCTATTCAACCAATCCTTGATCGCCCCGTTAAATCCCCAACAGGAATTCGGAGCGTTGTTGTTCAGCCACATAACAATCGCCCGTAGTGCCGCCAACGACGAGCAATCGCCGCGTGCAAACGCCTCCGCCAGATCGTTCTCAATAACAGCACTTAAAAACCCGCCGGGAGAAATCCCATGCGCCACATAGTTGACTAACCCCTCTATAATAGCGGGCGGTATCATTTCGGCATAGGTAATTGAAACGGGACACTGTTGGAACTCGCCTTCAAAACTTGCTTCGATATTGTTGATGTTTTCTATTTTCATATTTTCCAGTATACCGGATAACCTTTTCGCGTCAACAAAAGTATTTAAAAATAACGAGACAATTAACTTGAAATGTTGAGAGATATAGATATATTAAAGTCCGGTGAGAGGGGAGCGCCCCCTCAGGACCGGGGGAACTAAAGAAAGGAAAAAACAATGTTAGCATCAATTACCAAAGACCCTCTGTTTATTATCGCTGTCGAAAAAAGCGCAGTTCGGAATGCAATAGATACCGTGGCGGAGGGTAAGGACGGGACTCTTAGAGAACACGCTCTAGCTTCCATACCGTCAGCAATAGAAGCCCGACTCGACAATGCTGGGGTTGATTTAAGATACGCTGACCCGGATCTCATTCCGGATTTTGGGAAAGCACTTTTCGAACTGGCCGAAACGGTTGAGAGTCTTATAAATATTTTATTCCCTACCGGATAACCTTTTCGCGTCAACAAAAGTATTTAAAAATAACGAGACAATTAACTTGAAATGTTGAGAGATATAGATATATTAAAGTCCGGTGAGGGAGGAGAACTTCCGGGGCCGGGAACAACAACGAAAGGAAAAGTAAAAGTGAAAAAAGATACTTATAACGGATGGACCAACTGGGCAACGTGGAACGTCAGCAGTTGGTTGGATAACGCCGAAATTTATTACAAGATTAAAACTAACCTGATTAAAGCTTACCGCTATACAACGATAAAGGCGGACGATGCGGAATATATCGCAGTAGCTGCCTTAGGAACGCGGAGAACTCCAGATTTCGAGAGGGGGTCAGCGGGGGCGGCTGAATGGAAATCAGTAGACTGGGCAGAACTTGCGGATCATTTTGACCGTGAGAGGGAAGAGTACGAGAGGGAAGAGTACGGGAACAACAACTAAAGATGCGGGGCAGACGAGGGAACGGCTTGTGGAATCTGCGGCGGGTAAAGTTATAAAGGTCCAGATCCGGGGATGTAGAGACTAGCCATTTTCCCCGGCAGGGTTTAGATTGGACATAGTAAACATTATCCCCCGGACCTATTTTGGTTCCGGGGGATAGAAAGGAGACTGGGCTTGAAAAAATCAAAAAACAAAATTGAGGATCTGTCAGAAGTGTCCGGCGTTCCACGCCGCAGAGGTATTCTCGAAACATTTCGAAACAGCTTTAAACATAGCCCCACTACCGGCAAGGGGGCGCAGATTCTTCGTTCATATGGAGCGACTGCCGAGGAACCGGGAGGGTTGATAATTCATGACATTTGGAACCGGAGCGACATTCCCCGTGGACACAGTTCCACAAGAAAGGCGGAACCCTTGTTCCCGGATTCCAAGAACCCGATCCTGCGGAGGATGCGTAGTTCCAGAGGACCGGAGTATGGACCGGAGGAATATGCTGCAAAGTACGATCCAGACACTCTGATACGAAGGTTGCGGGAAGCGTGCGTTATCGCAGAGAAGTCAATTAGGAACGGTAGTTTCCCCGGACCCGATCGCCAGTTCGCTTTCAAGGTTGAGGAAGTCGGCATGGAAATGTCTGTCGTTGTCAGGCGTGTAACCGGCATGGGCCTAGACACTGAAAAAGCAAGCTTTCGAAAAGCTCTCCGCAAAGGCAAGGGTCCGAAGACTGGCAGGTGGGCAAGCAAATACCAAATTCCTCTGGGTAGGGCTTGCCTTAACCAAGAGGAAGCTTTTAAAAAAATCGTCGCCCTTCGCTATGGGCAAGACCCCAAAGCCGCGCATCATGAATTTTGGAATTCCGTCAGTATGGTTCTTGATGCTCTTGAGGACGAAAGAGTTAACTGATCTCAATCTATTCTAGATTGAGACATGGCAACGATTCAGAACCTACTGACTAAGGTCGATATGATTACGAGCGACATTAATACGCTCAGTGACGATGACCTGAATCCCGGCAATGTCGGGGCCATGGACGGCAAGTTGAAGGGAGTTGGAACAGCTTGGCAATCCCGCAAGTCCGCAAAGTGGGCAAGAGACCGGAACGACCGTCTAGACAGCAGAAAAATTGAATCCATGGTCGCTCTGATTGCGAAGGTTAAAGAGGGCGGGTCAAGTTCAATCATCCAAAACATTCCCACAATCCAGCACCAGCTAGTCAACAACCACAGTCAAGAGGAAGTGATTGTCATTGTCCAGAAGTCTCTGGGGACCGGTCCCGGCGCTAAACGGGCACCTAGTAAACAGGCGGCAATTGCTCTCCTAGTTGATTCTTTGCAACGTCAGGCGAAAATCAAGATTCTCAGGGAGGGACAGGGGCAGGCACAGGGACAGTGCGATTCAGTCGATCCAAAAACTGGTGAAAGATGCTCTCGCAAAAAGGGACATGGAGGCAGACATCTCAGCAAGGGCAAGGACATAGGGGCTGGACCAGTCGCTTACCCCGGACACGACGGGCGGGCCAAGTCTTACGCATACTGGGAGGCAGTTCGTGCCAAGGCTGAATGCGCCCTGCAAAGGGGAGTGCTGGAGTTGTTGGACGAGGCTATTTCCCTGTCGGATATCAGAAAGAATCCGTCGTCTGGGCAGATCCGCAGTCTAATGCAAAATGCAAATGAACTCAAAGGCATCGAACACGAAGGCGATTTTTACCTTTGGCCGACTTCCGGCAAAGCCAAAATCAGGGGCGAACGCCGCCACCCGGATGGTTCGCCGATCCACATTGAAGGAATGTCCGCCCTTTCCAGATCGGGTATGATTCCCGGCTTTGATGGAAATCCCTTCATGGTTTGGGTCGAGATTGACGGCGATGAGCCAAACACGCGGAAGATTAAAGTTTGGACGGCGGAAAGTCGGGCTACTGTTGAGTTAGCAAAAAGGATGCGTTTGGCTATGGGCAATGAAGTCACGGTTGAGATCGACCACAACGACTTTCTCGCCGCAAAGTGATCCAAAAACTGTCTTGAAATGTCGAGACATTCGTTAAGGGTCCATGAAACACAAGCAATACAAAGTTGAGAATCCCAAGACCGGCAAAATGGTCTACTTTAATTCTTTGAACGCGGCCCACGGGTATTGCTATCGCCACAATATTCCACTCCGCCGAATACGTGAGCATACTTGAGGGAACTGTTGAGAACAGGGCAGTTAGTCCGAACATCAGAACAAAATGAATCGAAATGAATCGTAAGCTGGACAAACTTAAAAAACTTTGCGAGGGCGTTTATCCTTGGCGCGAGACTTATAAATTCAGCGAGCTTGGAGACTACGGATATCCAGCCGGATTCTGGATCTTTCCCGATGGATCGTTTACCGTAGTTTCCCATCCGGTTTCCATAAAAAGAAGCGGGCACGCGGCATGGGTCCGGGAATTTTGGGAGAAGCACCCGGAGGAGAAACCTGATTCTCCGATTACCTTGGCGTGGGCGATACAGAAAAAGAAATGGGTCCGGGCATCGCTTCAGGGTGATCTGCTGACTCACGGGGAGTTGACGGGCAAGAAACTCAGAACCGCTAAAGACATTGCTGCTTTTTACGGGACGGACATTCGAACCATGGATTTCGGGCTGGACAAATATAGTTGATTTACATTTTCAGTGCTGACCGGCAACGACGACATTCAGATCCAACACGATCCGAGCAACGAGGGCTATATTGAACCGTAATGGAAAATATTTTTGTAAAAAGCACGGACTTGTTCCACGACGACAACGAGCCAACCACCAGCCAAAAAGGCGATGGGGCCGCTGGGTCCAAGAATGAAAATTGTCTCGACATCCTGAGACATAAAGCCGAGCTAGCTCTATACGAAAGGATGGATTAAAAAATACAATGTACGCAAATGACATGAACCGCCTCGCCCACATACGACATAAAGCCGAATCCGCCCTTGGGCTGTCCGAGGCCGAAGATGCCTACCGTTTTATCCAGAAGGGTCAAACCGGCAAACCTTTCAAAGAAGCAGAGTTGCGCAAATTTTACGAAAAAACCGTGAAACTCCCGGACGGCAAGCTGGGTAAAGTCACCGGTTACAACATAAAGACTGGGCTGTTGACCGTTTCCGTGGAGAGAAATGGATTCGCATACCCTGTCCACGTTTTCTGGGACCAAGTTGAATTAGCCCGTTAACAGCCCGCCGAAAACATGAACCGCCTCGCCCACATACGACATAAAGATGACAGAGAACACCACTCTA
>Ga0070750_10000902_pt1 | contig 16572 bp, 8 predicted proteins | sample VirMetDEL_Nov_24_FD_77013 | JGI IMG/M metagenome (GOLD analysis project Ga0070750, IMG submission 77013) | Aqueous microbial communities from the Delaware River and Bay under freshwater to marine salinity gradient to study organic matter... | ecosystem: Environmental > Aquatic > Marine > Coastal...
TGTTGGTGTCGGTGTAGGGGTTGGTGTCGGTGTTGCGGTAGGAGGTGGTGGTGTTGATGTTGGTGTAGGAGTTGATGTAGGTGTTGGTGTTGCGGTAGGAGGTGGTGGTGTTGATGTTGGTGTTGGTGTAGGTGTCACGCAGGGAGATGGGGAGCAGGAGGATCCTACTCCGTAGAAAGTACCACCGTTTACTCCACAGAGTCTCTCCGTCGTTACTGAACACGAAGGTCCGATACAGCAAGCTCCTGTACTTACCGGATTACATGGGAATGGCTGTTGAGTGACTAGTGGTGTAGGTGTTGGTGTAGGTGTTACAGGAAGTGGTGTTATAGTCACAAATGGCGGCCGTCCTGTTATTATATTAACAGTTCCGGGAATAATAGTCTGATACTGTACTTTGTTAGTATTTGTATCTAGTTTTATTAGATTGGGCATTACCATCTCTCCGGATGTGTCGTACATCTGTCCTACGTTCACGCCACTGCTGCTGCCAGAATAGGAACTATCAAAAGTCTGAGTTGCAGGGCTGGATACCGATCCGGTGCTTAGGTAGGATCCAGATCCATATACATCTAGTAAAACGTCTAATCCATCTTGTATAGAGCTAGAAACGGCTGCCCATGATCCAGATACAACGCCGCTATTTAAGGAAGTTACAACTAAGCTTTCATCAAGATTTGCTTCCGATTGCACTTTTAACCCACTTATATACGATTCATTCGTACTAGGTATTCCATCGCTATTTAGGTACTGTACACGGAATATGTATTCAGAGTTAGCTTTTTTGAGGGTTTCTAACGGTACTTGTAGTTTTGATTCGTTAGGTGTTTGTCCATTTCGATTAGAAGTTGTAAGGTCTAATTTACCTATATTCCAATCTCCGGACTTTATTACAAAATGAGGCTTTAGAGTTTTACCGGTTTCTTGAGCTTTAAAGTAGAGTTTTTTATCTAGAGATAATTTACCGTCTCCTCCCTTAATGCTTCCAACATAACTGCCGAAAGTTCCATCTTTCAGATGACCTCCAGTTTCGTAATCACCGCTATCAGCACTCCTCTCTACTTTAAGGTCTTCTAAAAAGACATCGACTTGTGGCGTTTCTCCATCTAAACCTACCTGGGACCATCCGTCAAAATTAATCGCATATTCGGTATTTTGTAAGCTTTCTCCGGCATGGTCTGTAGATAGTGTTATATCAAATACCTCATTACTTAGAGGGCTTCCTTGTGGATCAAAACTATCAATTAAATTAGTTGAGCTCATTGAAGCAGAAACTAGTCCGGTCTGGCTAAACCTTGTGCTGTCTTGGCCTTCCTGTTCATATTTGGTAACTGTTATGTAGTTATCCACGTCTGCTTGACTTCTTGGATCTCCAATAGATTTATTTAGAATACCCGCATTAGTGTCAAAAGAATAGGAAGATGAATCTTCTAGCTTACTAATCGGACTTACAGAAAAGTCATCAACAACACTAAAAGGTTCTGCGGAACCTACTGGTTTAGAGGATATTCGAATAGAGTTTAGATTATTTGTTAGGGGTTGTAAATTTTGAAAACTAACCTCTAAGCTACATACGGTTTTTTGGGACTCCGTAGAACCTATATCACTATAGTTATTAGTTAGTGGATCTCTATTATATGTGATATTAAAGTAATTGGAAGTAAATCCTCCGAAATTTTGATAGTCTGGATGACTTTCATCCACTACTGTTCCGTCGGACTTAGTGTAGGGTGTATTTACGAAGGGTAGAGGCTTTATTATTATAACCGTATCACTAATCACTCTAATAACGGTTGAAAACATTGCAGGAAGGTAATCAAAAGCATCGTAATCTCTATTGTCTCCCGGAGGGTTTTTTAAAGTGGGAGAAATACATATCTCTCCATTCACCATATCTCCAGTAAATATAGGTACGTCGGAAACTAGTACGCCGACCTCTGTCTCCAAGTACGTAGACTCTGCTGTAGTGTTAGTCATTCTAGATCCGGACACAATCGGGATAGTTAGATCTAGTCCACTATCTATTCTAGAATTAATAATATCTCCGTAATTTGTATCTTCTTGATTTGGAAGTAGAGTTACGTACTCTACAGAAGCAGAAAAATGCGTAGGAGTTTGCCTATCTCCTGAAATCTCTAGGTAGGGTCTACATACTTCTTTTGTGATTAAAATGGGAGTATCTTTAAATATAGGAGGCGTATCTACAGAGGTGTCTTTTGATACGGGTATCTTAGTTTGCCATACAAAGTTACAGGTTTTAAAATAGCAGGGATCGTTAGGGTCATTTGAAGATCTCAACGGCTTACCTGTTTGTGGATGTATAGATGCTCTAGAACCGATTAGTAATGTGCTAGGTCCAGCTGCAGTATCTTCTTGTATGTCTAGAGATACGATCCTACCGTTAGAGGGATCAATGAGAGAAGTAGTTTTGACAGGTATTTCCTTACCGGACGCATCAAGTGCTTGTATGAAGATAGGTGCGCCTTTTATTAAATTTTCCTCATTTAAGAATAATGGAATATTAGTACTACCTAACGGAAGAGATTCCGGTAAACTATACGCTCCAAAGTACTTAGAACTATTTCTATCGTTATCAAATAGTTCAACTTTTTTAAGAGTTTCCGATATGTTATCCCTATTGAGGCTGTTTTGCGGCAAAACTTATTACTTTACTACAATATATATCAAGATGCGAGCACAACGACGTAGCCGGATTCAAGATTTGAAAAAGATATTTTAATAGTATTCTCATCTACTGCTTGAATTGTCTGTGGCCAAAATAACTCATCTTCTAAATCATATACCTGAACGACAGGATAGGCGTAACTCATACTATGTACGAATGTATGTGAACCGGTGTTTGTAAAAGAACTGGTTAACATGCTAACTATACTGCCGGTTAGGTAGTTAAGCTCCGTTATCGAATCAGCCATGCTGGAACTTATTGATTCAAAGGCTCCGCTAATAGTGGTTTGTATAAGGTTACTAGTTTGAAAAGTTTTTGAAATTAAATCTTCATCTATATTACTACGTGTGTTAAGTTTTAATCCGCTTAATAGAGAAGATGCATTGCCTGGTCTTTCGTTCTTACCTAGGTAGTTTACTTTAAATACATATTCTGTATTTGCTTTTTGAACGGGTAGGTTGTCTAGAGGAACATCTAATGTAAAATGATTTGGACTCTTTCCATTTCTATCTGATGTTAGTAAATGTATGTCGCTAAACTGCCATTTGCCGGAGTCAATAACTATTATAGGTTTTACTTTCTTATTAGACTCTTCTACAGAAAAGTAGAACTTATTATCTAGTAAACGTGTCTCTTTCTTACTACTTAGTAGCCCTATTCTCGTACCAAATGTTGTAGTGTGTATGTTGGGAATGTATGTACTGGACTGCAAGGGAGGTACTTTTACTCTCGATCCTGATATGTAAATATAAGCCTTTGTGTCTTGGCCCATACTATCACTAACGTAAGCGTTAAATTTTAAAACGTACTCACTTGTCTTTATGCCGGTACCTACATAATCATCTAATACTTCAAGAGATCTAAGATAAGTACCACTATTTAAACTTTGAGATATTTCAACGCTATTGAGTAAGTTATAGTTTACATACTGATAACTATTGCTAGACTCGGTTGTTGTTTTTTCATACCTATTAGAACCCTGTTCAACTGAATACTCGTAAGTCTCATAATACCTGTTTAATTCTGTTTCTGACCTTATATCGCCAACTTCTTTAGACATTAAGCCGAATAGACTCTCATACTGATAAGATGAAGAGTCGGTAAGTAGTTCTTGAGGATATATATCATATGTTCCTAATGTTGTGAAGGGGTTAGATGTTCCAACTGGCTTAGCTGAGATACGTACATACTTCAGTACTCCATTAATCGGATCAATGTTAGCTAGAAAAACTCTTAAGAAGTTTACAACTTTCTGCTTCTGTACTAAACTTAATGTATTGCTAGGTAGTGTTGGATCAGCATTATAAGTGAAGCTTGCTGAAGTACTAGTAAATGTTCCTAACTTAACGGTAGAGGTTGTTCCGGCCGTATTGGTGTATGTTACAGATGTTCTTGAGGGATTTGCTATTTGAGCGATTGAGTCACTTACTACTCTGGATATTACAAATCTCTTTTTATTACTATTTATAAAATCAGTCGATGTAGAGGCATCACTAGGTCTATTACCTTCGAATGTCGTATATATTTCAACAATTCCAGATTCCATATCTTTGGTAAAGTTAAAACTATCACTCTGCAACACTGGTAGTCTATCTTCTGGTATAACGCTACTTCCGGTACCGGTAGTTGTAATACCGCTTTTAACGACGGGTATTTCTTCGATTACATTAGTAGGTAGAGTGGAGATTTCATTATAATCTCCGGTATAATTGGAGAAATTATCTACATGATGGTAAGTGAAGGATGCGGTAGTGCTAACTACCACTTGTCTCGATCCTGTGATGTCCATATAGTTCTTATACATCTCATAGGCTTCTAGAGTTGGATAATCACTATAGAGGGGTGGAACTTCACTTATCTCCTTCTTTATAAGAAGTGTAGTCTTCCATACGATGTTAACTATACCTTTATAATCACTACTAGCAGGATCAGCACTATAACTAATACTATTTCCAGTATTGGGATGGTATTTTGCTCTTGAAGCTATATATAGGGTGGCGGGACCGGGAGCTGTATCTTTGGTGACCTCTACGGTTAGTAGCCTAGATCCATCTACGTCAAGTTTATCTGTTGCAATGAATGGTATATTAAACCCATTAGAATCTATAGCTTGTAGGTATATTGTAGCTCCTTCTACTAAATTATTTCTATTTAATACAACTGGTATTCTGTTCTTACCTAAGTTTAAAGAGCGAGGAACACCGTATGTTCCAAAAAAGTCTTCACTGTTTGGATTTAAATCGACTAGAGGTATTTTACCTAAATTTGCCTCTATATCATATAATGGTGTAAATTCTCTCTCTGCTAACATTACTTACGTATGTTAATATATATCTCGAAAGAGCTAGTAATCGATTTTAGAGAACCCATTTGATGTACCAATATCAATAGTATTTGGAGCAATATCCCTCATTACATCTAAATGGGATATACAGAATAGGAATAGAAATTGAGTTTCTAAGAAGGTAAACAACCTTTCCATACTTCCAATATGCGTACTGTCTAATACACCGAACCCTTCGTCAATTGCAATAAAGTTAGATTTCGGCAAGGTTGTTATATTAATTAAAGCCACTCTTATCGCTAATGAAGATATGAACTTCTCCATACCTGAACCTAATTCGAGAGGCCAGTATGTCTCTTCAGAGTAAACGATATAACCATTAACGTTCTTTCCGTCTGTGTTTAGTAATATTTTAAAATCTACAATTTGATCTAGAAACTTGTTAACTTCTTTTTCGACTTGTGGAAGAATATCTTCAACCAACCTATAAGGTACGCCGTCTCGTTTAATAGCTTTTATGTAGAAGTCATAAGCTTCAAACTCTTTATAGGTTTTAGTTAATTTCTCTATGTCATCTAATGTTACCTTCTCTGTGGTCTTATTAGACTCTAACACACCGTGTAATCTCCGTATGTCATCTGAGATTTCTTTAGATTTATCTTCTAAGACTTTAATATCGACGTTAAGTAGTTCTAACTCTTTATCAATCTCATTATTCTCCAGTATGTTCTTTTTATATCTCTTAACTAAATTAATATCCTTTTTTAAAAATTTAATGCTTGTTTGAGCTTGTTCTTTTAATAGAGAGCTGTGTTTAATTGAAGAATCAATGCTAGTTAACTCCGCCTCTACCTTACTTACATCACTTAAGATTTTATCATATGTTTCTAGAGTTAATTTATGTTTTTTTAATTCAGAAATCTTACTATTTAGATTTTCATATGTTTTATAAAGTATACTTCTATTTTCTATAAGCGAAGGGTATCTGTCTCTAACTTCATGTGCATCTTTAACCCAAGGATTTTTAACACAATATTCACAGTCTGGATCATATTCATGCTCTTCTAACTTATTAATCTTTGACTTTGCTTCTGATATTTCCATATCAATTTTATCAATCTGATTTTTAACTTTGTCGGACTGTTTTGTAAGTTCTTCTAACTCAAGTATGCCTTTTTTAAATTCTAACTCTTCTAAAGTTTCTAATTCCTGGTGGAGAGTATATAACTGTTTAGTTAGACTCTCTTTCGTTAGAATAAACTGCTCTTTAGAACTACCTAACTCTACTATGCGTTTCTGTTTTGAATCTAAATCTTGTTCTAATACAGTTAGTGGTTTTAAATTTTCGATTTCGTCTAGATTATGTCTTTTTTGTAACAACTTTTTAACCTTTATATCTAGATTCTTTATACGCGATTTGTAACCTTTTTCAACTCCTGTAAGCTCTTTTAGTGACTCCTTACTACTCTGTATAACTGTTCTAGCTTCCTTTAACGCATTTTCTAAATCCTTTTTCTCTAGCTGTCTTATTATTGCAGAAGTTTCCTTACTAGCATCTGTTGCAATCGCATACAGTTCTTCAAAAATTCCGATATCCAAAAACCTTACTAATAATTCCTTTCTCTCTCTCTGTGACTTATTAACAAAATTAGTACTACTATTTTGAGTAGATAGAGCGGTTAGTATAAAATCATTATACGTACCTATGTGAGACTGTATAACCTTGTTGGTACTGTCTCTCTGATCTCCATTAAGTAATACCTTTGTTCCATTAGTATCATATGTATAGAAGTCAACGTCTACCTTTATTCTATCCTTAAACGCCTTAGCTGAGTAACCTTTATAACCTCTCTTCTTAATATAAAAGAGTTCTCCGTCAGATTCAAAACAAAATTCACAGTTAAACTCCTCTTTTTCTATATTAAGAACATCAGAACCTTTACTTGTTCTGCTACATTTATCAAAAATACAAAAACAAAGAGCATCAAAGAGAGTCGATTTACCGCTAGCATTTGGAGCAAATATGCCATAAAGGCCTCTAAGGTTTTCAAAATCTATTTTATTATCCTCTCCGTAGGAAAACATATTAGAAAACTTAAAGTATTTAGGTTTCCATATCTTACCCTTATTTACATCAAGAGAAGTTACTTTAGTATTAGTCTCTCTATTTATATGTCTTATTAAATCTAAAATACTATCATCAAGACTAAATACATCTTCTAAGTAATTGCATATTAATTTATTTTGAAATTCAACATCTCTAATATTAATATCCGATAAGACTACACTCTTTTCTTCATTTACTGTATAGTCTTTTAATACGACGAGTTCTTCTACCTTTCTGGACTTTTTAATTGTCTTAACTATAGCTCGAATCTGTTCTGCGGATGAATTGGTAGATTTAATTCTAATTCTAGGATGTTTTGCTATATTGCCAGTCCAGTTGATCATCTTACCGTTCTCAACATAAACTGTTCTATATTCATAATCATTTTGAATTTGTACAAATTCACTTGTTAATGTTTCAACATCCCAAACTAAGATTCCTTTTTCAAAACCTTCTCCGAAATTCTGTTGAATGAGGCTCCCGGGGTAAGCTATTGTTTTACTGTCATCTAGAAACTGTCTCTTATGAATGTCGCCGAGTAGTCCGAGGTCAAATCCTTTAAAAGTATCTAAAGTTACTTCATTATTTTTTAAAACTATACTCGTCTCTGTTTGAGCTCTATTAACCGCTCCATGATGTAGTGCTACCTTTACATCAGTATCTAGTCCGTCTGCTAAATGCCATTCAGATGGATCGGTACCTACTTCAAATACGCTGAATCCTATCTGAGCAAACTTATAATAACTGTTTTCGCTTAGAAAGTGCAGGTTTGGATGATTAATTGCAGACACTACGGGAGTTAGTGCATCCAGTCTGTGTTTGTTATTTAAATTTACATCATGGTTCCCCATGATTATTAAGGTGGGACATAGATCAGCTAACTCGGTTAAAAAACTTCCTAAAAGAGAAACTAACTCAGGTGACATTTCGTTCTTAGAGTGAACTAAATCTCCTGCTACATATATAATAGAGTTAGCTGTTTTCTCCTTTTTTATAAATTTATATAACTTTGTAAACACCTGTCGGTATTCTTTATGTCTCTTATAGTTACGTATATGTACATCTGCTATGTGAAATATCTTATCTACTTTCTGAATAGGAGTTTTAATTTCAATCATATTCGGTTATATATTGTCAATTTCTAATTTTATTAAGTCGAACTCTGATACTGGTTGAGAGTTGTTTTTTATTATGTGTAACCTTTCTCGGCCGATTTCGTTTGGATCACTATCTACTAAATGCATTATGAAAGGAGTTTTACCAATTGATAACGCCCACTTTGCTAGAACGAGAGCATCTTCATAAGCATCAGGATCAAGACATATAAATACATTTTTACATAGTCCGTTCATTATTCTCCTCTTCAACTTTTTCGACATAAACTTACCCAGTAGGGGTATGGAATTCTTACCCAAGGTGATTGCGTCAAACACAGCTTCAGTTAGTATTATATCTTCATCGAAGTTTATATACGATTCAAAAAATACAATGTCCCTACAGGTGTTCGGGTTTCGATATGGTGAAGTAGTATTGTCTCTATAAGCTCGAGATACGAAAAAATTTAACCTTCCATCCCTATCGTAGCTTGGAATTATAATTCGCTGTTGGTAACTTCCGATAGGACAGTATCCTATCTTATACTTTTTAATTAAATCTTCAGTTACACCTCTACTTGATAAATACGATATAACTCTTTTTGATTCGAAGGAGTCGGGGAAAGGTTCATAGAGGGGTGTAAAGTCTCTAGGAAGGGAGAGTGCACTTTCACCAACTATTGTAGTTTGAGTATGTGTATATGTATTAAACTGACTTAAAGCGTTAAAATACTTCTTATCTACGTCTAATTTCTTTAAGAGAGAGTATATAGAAAGGCCACGAGTATTACATACCCAGCAGTTCCACCTACCACTATCGGGGTGTACTTCTAATTTCTTTTTATGATGCTTACAGAAGGGACAAAAATAAGCCTTATTCCCCTTACTCTTTACATCACCGACACCTAATAATTCTTTTAATAGAGAATCAACACTATACAACTAAATCCTTTTTATAAAACTTTCCAGCTACCGTCTGGTTAAAATATGTATCATCAATTAATACGTTTTTTAACATCTGCCATTTTGTTTCATAATAGGTCATTTGCTTTTTATTATAGCAATATTGTAAAATCTCCCTTTTAAAAAGGGAGGAGGGATTAACACTCTCTTTTACAATTTGTTTCAACTCACTATGTGAACCGTAATAATCTTTCCAATCACTCTCTACAACTGACCTACGTCTCCTCTTCTTACCTTTTAGAGGAGGGAGTACTTTCTTAAAGTGTAAAATTTTCTTACCAATATACTTTTTACCAGTCGGTAAATGTGTAAGTTCGTAAACAAATCCTACAGTTTTTGACGGCATCTGTTGTATAGAAGATATACGATTTCCTTCATAGGTCCAACTCATGTAACTAATTTATTTAAATTATTTTACCGTTTTCTGAGTCCTTATTATAGCTTCTAAAGCGTTCTTATTAGACTGATACTTTAACCACGTACTTGATGATAGTTCTCTGAGTTTTGTTAGATTTGATTCTAATTTATGTTTAGAATTTTTAAGGTTTTCGAGTTGTGATTGTTTTGATCTCACCTCATTCCAATAGTTTTGAACATCTTCGCCTTCATTAGTTTCATCAACACTTATTACATCGGTGCTCATGCCTTTTTGTATTTCTCTAACTTCGCTTTCGCAAGTAGTTATGTTTTCGTCAATCTCGCTTAATTTTTCATAAACTCTATTTTCATAGGTAGTAACTTATTCATCTAAAAAAAAAAATAATTCATCTAATTTTGATGACTGTTTTTTTAAACGTAAAACCTCTTTTACCGTCTTATCTATAGATACTTTATTCATGTTACTATTATTTGTATATAAATATTACTTCAATTTACTTAAAGTCTAATAATCAAACCTTACCACAACGTTTAAATCAACATCCTCTCTAATCTTTAAAGCTCTGCCCATCTTTCCTACAGCAAGTAGGTTCATTGAGGGATCGTAAAGTCCGATTGTAGTTACATAGGGAGTTAGACTACCGGTTACAAAATCTAAATTTAATTGTTGAGAATTAACAGCTTCTCTTGCGGTTGGATTCATTGTTCCGTTAAACGATCCTCTTTTAATCTTAACAATAGCTTCGTATTCATAAGTTGTATGGGTATTTCGATACTCCATAGTCCAGTCATTAAGTAACATATTATGATACTTATTTAAAAGACTTGTACCTACTACAAATCCTTGACGATAAAATACATTACCAACGTTAGAGGTTTGAAACATTCTTCCATGTATATTATCAGCTAGAGAATTAGAAACCTCTGTTGCGGTTGCAGCTCTGTCGTAGAGTCGTAATTCATCAAACGAACCCGAGTATTGATTATAACCTAGTCGGTCGCTTGCTCCTATATAAGTATAGTGATTGTTAAATACCTTTCCAGGAACATCTGTAGATGTACTTTGAAGATCTCCATCCACATAGAGACTTATTAACGAGCCGGATTTTGTCACACATATATTATGGTCAAGACCGTCATTGACGGTTACCGTTGATGCAAGTGATATTTCATTTACGCCATCTCCTCTTCGAAACTCTATTTTTCCACTATTTACAGTAGATTGATTATAGATATTAACTTGATACGGGTACTGTTTAGTGTCAACTATATCGATACTTGATGATAAAATTTTTCGTTCAACTAACTGGTCATACTGTGTATAGCTACGGATGATTCCATAGTGATCTTGACTTGCTACTCTATTTTTACTTATCAGGGTATTTTTCGTACTATTGAGATTACTCTGTGATAATGGAGCTTGTAAGTAAAAGCTTAATGTAAAATCTTTCTCCTTATCATAACTAATTTGTTTAAATTCACCTAATTCAACTGAGCTAGTGTTAGTAAAGGTAATCTTATTACCGCATGGTGATCCGTCTATTAATAGACCTTTTTTAATATTTACATTTCTATAATGTAATTGTTTATAGGGTATGTGTGTTCCACTTTTATAACTCCCTATTCCAGAATAGTTATCTCTAGTTCCAAATAGGGTTACAGCATGTAAATCTTCAAAACCTACATACATATCAAGGTTGTAATCACTTATAAACGAACTAGAATCTATACTTGAATCGTATAGATTACCGAAACCGTCATCATATAATGTAGTACTTCCTGATGTTATTATGACGGATTTTGGTTTTATTTTCTCACCTCTGTCAAAATACGGAGTTGATATTATACTTGCGGTAGTAAATAGTTGTTTTTTAGTTGTGAAGGGATTAACGCCTTCAAATGTATCAAAGGTATTTTCCTGGTCAGAAAAAGAATCGTAATATAAATGTTTAATTGATTCATAATTTACGTAGTTATATGAATCATCACTACTCTTTGGAGCATTTCTAACAACTCCTTTAGAAGAACTTATTGGTAGTGGGTTTTTATAATAATTACCTTCCTTTATAGTATAACCAGAATCAGCCAACCTATTACTATAGATTGTATACTTTTTATGATTTACAAACGGTCTTATTGTAAAGTCTCCCTTCTTAATCGGCGCTAATGCAGTTAGGCGTTTAGCCATATTTCTATTATTTTATATAAATAGTCCGACTATACCTTTACGATTAGATTTGCTTCGTCTAGTTCTGTTTTTAGAATAGGTTTTGAAAACTTTCCTACGGCTAATAACTCTCTATTGTCGTTATAAAGTCCTATAGTCGTTATGTATGCCTTTGGTGTATTTTTAAATCCTTCAACATCTATCATTGCATCTGAACCTGATACGTATGTTTTATTATTGGTTCTGTTAAACTCAAAGTGTTGAGCTGTCATAAAGTAGTAATTCTTATTCTCATACTCGACAACTCTTGCCTTCATACCTAACGGATCTAAACTAGCATCTGTTAACAGAGCTGCTCCAGATATCGCGGTAAATAGTTTCATATGATTAGTACCTTCAACCTCTCTAGACGTTACTGTTCCGAAAGATGCTGATGCATCTAGGGCATTTCCGTCTAACAACACTGTTCTTAGACTAGTATACATTTTTCCAAAAATGTGAGGACTGCTTGGTGAATATACCCCGTCTTCAATCGATCCCGATACTATGTTATATACTTTGCCTCCGTATTCTATGTTAGGATTTTCTGTTACAGAAGGAGTATAATCTGTTATCAACCTTAATGCTCTCGATGTACCATCTAGTACTACATTTGATCCAGTATGGGTATTCATGGACCCTTCTCCGTTTATGTAAGGAGATCCCGATAAAAATGCTAAGTTAAGTTCAAATGCTTGTGCGTCTAATTCGTCCTGTACACGTTCTTTCTGGTAATTTAAAACATAGATACTGTTAGTATTACTAATGCCATCTAATTTAAATTGATCATTACTTCCGGTTAATATTAAGTTCCTATATTGAGCGTAAACAGCTCGTGTCGGTGTGTCAACATATTGACCGCCTTCATCGTCTGCTCCATATCCAGAATAATGTCCATAACTAACAGCTAAATGTGCAGAAGATGTGACACCTGTAATCGGATGTCTATTATACACCTTATACACATACCTGTCAGCTTCAGTATTCATACTGTGAGTGAAGAATGTTATTTGATTCTTTATCTTGTCTGAGAATAAACCTTTGGTGGTCTTTTCTCTTATGTTTTCCATTTGCCTATCGATAGCTTTTAACCAATACGCTCTAACTCTTTCTGTACAAGTAAATTTAGAAATAATTAGTTTATCTCCTCGACGAGGCAGAGATATAGATTGATCTCCTGGGTTATGATAGGTTATGAGTGAGTCCGGACAGGTATTAGTGTGATCTGACATTACTATATACCTGCCGGGAGGAACAACGAACACTTTATCTACATAATTACTTAATGTAGCGGTTGTTGTACTAGTTATAGTCATTGCACCTTTGGGTAGACTTTTTACCGATCCGGGTAGAGTACTGTCATTTTTCAAGTCTTTTATTTCACCGTCGGTCCTCTTAACGGTTATAGTGGGCTGTATACAGTCTGCTGAGATACAGTCAATAGGAGTGCTGATACGTAATATTGCGTAGTCGGTAGGTTCAGGTGGGTCAGGAGGATCTTGTTTACACGTACACGTAATTCTGTCTAATGTAGAACCAGCTGGACATACTTTTGAACAAATACATCTACAGTCGGGTGCTGGTTTTTGGGTAAAATTAGCAGGACAGGTGTTAGTACATTTCGGTGGGTTACATGTACATGATCTCCTATCTAACGTAGTCCCAGATGGACAGTTTCTTGTACAGACACAGGTGCAGCTACTTGGGTTTAGAGTATATCCGGATGGACAGGTTCTAGTACACTTATTTGGTACACAGGCACAAGCTCTTGAATTCCAAGTATGATTCGGCGGACATGAGCCGGACTGTCCTTTACACCTACATTGACATGTATTTCTATCTACATAGTGGTTTACAGGACAGTTTACTTTTCTAGGATCACATTGATCTTGAGTACATCGTTTTTCACATGCAGCTTTAGTACTGTAACCGATAGTTCCTGCTCGACATCCGTTAGATGTACATCTCCATTTTGTCGGTTTAGGGTCATCTATTTGACATTGATTAGGTCTACAAGCTCCAGGAGATATAGACACTGCTCCAGATCCACAAAGAGATACCGGTGCTGGATCGCTTTCGGTGCTTAGTGTTCTACATGAACCGTTTCTATAGCAACAGCTCCACTCTTTTCTTACAAAACAGGTTTGTAGACATTGTTCAAAAGTAGGGAGAGGGGATGTACTAGAAGTTCTAAAACATCCGTTTATCCCACATCTATAGCCACTATACCTTCTCGGCTCATCTGGTTCATCTGGTTCATCTGGTACGTCTGGTACGTCTGGTACGTCTGGTACTCTATTGTCTTGACATTTATAACATTCACCATCGAATCCTCCAGAAGATCCACCTCCATCTGGGGAGGAGAAATTCGTATCACATAGGCATCCTGATGGGCAATCTCTATTAACATTACATCCTCGATCTCCGCCAGGGCAACTTACAACTTTAAATCCAGATGGACAATCTCTACTACTTCCACCACCGCCGCCGCCTCCTGTTGAGCCGCCTCCGCCTGTTGATCTCTGACAGAGATTTACGCCGTCTATGGTTGTTTGACATGAACATGGCTGTACACACCTGTATGTAGCATTACCTATCCTTCCACACGGTTCTCCGCAATTAGCAGGTATCACGCCAGTTGGTCCTCCACTACCTCCTGTTGAACCTCCTCTACCAGTTGAACCTCCTCTACCAGTTGAGCCTCCTCTACCAGTTGAGCCTCCTCTACCAGTTGAACCTCCTCTACCAGTTGAACCTCCTCTACCAGTCGAGCCTCCACTACCACCAGTCGAGCCTCCTACTGATCCACCTTCTCCTGGTATTATCGGGTCTCCACTGCCTCCAGTACCGTCAGGGCCACCCCCGCCAGGTACGAATATATTACAGTTAGCTTCACATTGTGTAAATGATGAATAGGTTCCGGAGGGTGTTGCGTAACATCCATTTGATCCACATGAGTACCTAGTTCGGGCAAAACCCTTTTTACAGAATCCATTCTCACACGTTCTACAAGTTCCAGAACACCTATATGTGTCGTTACCTATCCGTCCACACGGTTCCCCACAAGAAGCACTCCGTAAAGCCATACCTTATATTACTTTTTAATAGTCTAATTTAACCTTAATAAGGGTCTCTGTTGTAAAAGACTTCTTTATAGGTTGAGATAACTTAGCTACTGCTAATAATTCTCTATTAGGATTGTACAATCCTACAGTTGTTATATATACTTTCGGATCATTAATAAACGTCGGCTGTACGAATGTTCCATCTGATCCTGTTGTAAAGCTAGGGTTGTTTGAATAGTTAAATTCAGTATTCTTAGCTCTTACGAAGTAATGTGTAGATTTTACCTTTTCTTTACTTCTTGCTTGAAGACCTAAAGCATCTCCTGAACCATCATTAAGATTTACTGCTGCTCCAGACATTGCTGTAAACAACTTTAATGCGTTATCTCCGTTTATCCCCGATGATGTCATTATTGCAAATGAAGCTGATTCATTTAATTTATCACCATCTATAATAACGATTCCTAAACTTGGATACACCTTGCCGTAGTAGTGAGGAGATGATTGATTGTAAACACCGCCTTCAATAGATCCAGATACTAAGTTATAAGTTTCTCCTGCTGAAGTAAATACAGCTGTTGTAATTTTTGAATCGTCAACCAATCTTATAGCTTGGCTTGCTCCAAGTGTTACATTAGATCCTGTGTGAGCTGCGTTAAGTTCGCCGCCTTCAACAAATTGAGATCCAGATAAATGCTGTATACATATTTCTATATTACCTTCATCAAGACCATCTTTCAGTCGAGCTCGATTAAAGTTTAACGCATAAATATGGTTACTAGTTCTTCCAGCGATCTCAAAACCGGTTGCTCCCGGGTCTAAACATAACTGCTTATATTGACTATATATTGCTCTGGAAGGTGTATCATTATTTTGACCGCCGGGATCGGCTGATCCAGATCCTCTTAAGTGACCGTATGCTATACTATATTGAGCTTCAGCGGTTGCGTCACTTGAAGCACTATTAAATATCTCATAGTAGTAGGTCTTCTGTGTAGCGGTCTGTGCAGATGATGTATGGGGAGATATAAAATTACCTACATTGTTCGAAAACATAGCACGTGTTACAATCTCTTCCTGATTGGCGATTACATCATCAACAGTAAATATGTTATACATTTATTTTAATTTTTTATTAATCCGTTATTGTACCACCGGCAGCAAATGCTTGCTCCTGTCTTCTAATGTCTAGGTAAATTACCTGACTTGCTCCGGTTTCGTTTGCTGTAATAGTTATTGTACCCTTTTTAGCTCTAATCTCACTCAACGATGGTCTAAATTCAAACTCCATACCTGATACGGTTACAGTTTTGTCTCCTTCGGTAGGGCTGGCGATAGGGCTTATATTTGCAGCAGTGTCTTGTCCTTGATTTTGAGCCGGTGATGTTACTGGAGCTGTTATTCTACCAAGATCATCGCTACTTAGAGTAGCGGAATAGCCATAGTATTCGTTAAACCTATCTCCTTGTGCATTGATTACTTGCGGCACTACTCTTAAAGTTCTAGGAGATGTAAATACCTGTGTAGCATTTACTCCTAAATCAATAATAGGTATTTTAGAAATACGTCTACCAGATAAAGTTACAAGTTTATATTTCATAACTTGAGTTTCGTCAGGAACGGCTTCTATAAGCGGCATGTTTTCAATAGTAGATCCGTAATAGGCGGTACCTAATGGATGATCTGGATTCCATAACGTATAGTCGATTTCATCATCTGCTAAAGCAAATTGAGTGATTTGGAATGCATTTGCTCCTTGAGCTAGGAGCTCTCTTCCTTTTTTTGTTAA
>Ga0070750_10000914_pt1 | contig 16444 bp, 22 predicted proteins | sample VirMetDEL_Nov_24_FD_77013 | JGI IMG/M metagenome (GOLD analysis project Ga0070750, IMG submission 77013) | Aqueous microbial communities from the Delaware River and Bay under freshwater to marine salinity gradient to study organic matter... | ecosystem: Environmental > Aquatic > Marine >...
CATCTCCTAAGGCCGCCGCTAATTCGTTCAATGTATCTAATGCTGCTGGCGCTGAGTCAACAACGAGCTGAACTCTTGCATCGACTTCGGCTTGTGATAAATACGGCAAATTATCAATAGTGATTCTTTTCTTTGCGTTTGTTGCTGCACTATCTTCAATCAAAAGAAAATCGCCGCCGATAGGCGTTAATTTTTCCGCTACCGCCGCAATCTCACCACTAACATTGTCATGTATTGCGTTTGTGTCCGTATGCGATAAGTCACTTATTTGAGACTCAGTAATAGTCAAAGCTGCCTGATGCTGCGTTACACTTGACTGAGTAATATTAGCATCTGGTACGTTCGCCCATGTTACCGCTGCCGTCAAATCGTTTAATTCAGAACCACCTGGCAAATTAGCTATTTGAACTCGCTTTTTGTTATTTAAATCGGCACTATCTTCAATCAAAAGAAAATCACCCGATGCAGGAGACAACTTTTCGGCAATCGCTGCGATCTCACCAGCTACATTTTTATGTATTGCATTGGCTTCGTCGTCATGAACTTCATTAATGGCATTCACTAAACTTGTTTTATCGGCTGTATTTAAACCCGACAAAGTGCCGTCTTGTGCCAATAGTGTTTGTACATCGTCGCCAATGGCTTGCGCTAATGCCGTTATTCTTGACTGTAAACTCATAATATTATAATTTTAAGTATTTTTTGCTAAAATATAAGCAGCCAAATAATCATCACTTAATCCCGCCGCTGCTATGTCTTCAGGATTTGTGTTATGCGGATTTGCTCCATCGTCTAAAGTGAGTGCGCTGTGTGTTGTAACGCCGCCGCCTGCGCTATCTACAAACTCAATTCCAGAACCGTCGTCTTTTACTTTGGGATATTTTCCTGCTTCTAATGATTCTGGCGTATCTTTTAAATCTGAATAACTTAGTCCATCTTTTGGCAGTACAGCGATAGGCAAAATACTATCTTCACAGTTGTCGATAGCCTTTAACTCTCCGCTAATTTTAAAGCATCCATAAGGACGCATATTAAATTGATTTCTTATTTCTCTATGCGAATAATTGCTATAAACATTTTTAGCGCCTTCTACTACTTCGTTTATTCTTATGTTACAAGTCGCAAACGGATAACGTCTAAAAAATGTTAATATTTCATCTTTTACGTTCTCAATTGTCCTTTCGTTTGCATCAACTCCGTATACATCACTAAAATTAAAAAAGAATATAATTGATATATCATAAGTCGATTCTATACTGCCTGCAAATTGTTTGATTTTCTGTTTTTCACCTATTTCAATAAAAGAAAAATTGCCTAGTTTACTGTCAGGCATTAAATTTAAATATCCCTTGTTTGACTTTCTACCAGTAAAAACAACGGGAAAACGACCTCTATTATCTTCCTTTACTTCTATTTTATTATAAGCCTTTGTTATCCAACTGACATTAGCCTCTAGAGCCGCCGATATCTCCGCCGCTGGTGAATCAATTAATTTTTTAATCGTAATATTTGCCGGATTAGGATTAGCCATCTATAACTTCATTTCTAAAAATATTTATTAAATCTGGTTTAATCAAATCTTTCATTTCTTCTATATTTTGATCGGTCAGTCCGAAAATATCGCTATAATAACTCTGCAACTCTTCCGTTTTATCGTCATCACTTGTAAAGGTGAAAGAATCTTGATTGTACACTATTTTCATTTTGTTGTGAAAATCGCCTTCATCTTTTAGCGTTATATGTTTCGTTTCCTGACCTTTCAATCTTTTTATTTGTACTGTCATTGGCGAATAACCTCTATAAGAAACGCCCCGCCTTTGTATTTCCTCTCCTTTATGTGTTACGCCGCTTTCTTCCATTTGTGATATGTTTAGATCAACTATTTCGGCCTCGTTCTTTTTGAGCGCATCAATAGTAAACGAAGAAAGATTTTTTTGTGCTTCCTTTAATCTTCTTATATATCCATCTAAATCGTAACCCATTACACCGTTCTATACTTTACGCCTCTGTTTCTCGCTTTCATACATCTACTTTTTAAATTAAGATCGTCGCAGCTTATAGCCAATAAACTGTCTTTATATTGCGTTCCTAATCTTGTATTGTTCCCGCCCGTGCTTTGTGTGTCTCCATCGACTTCGTAAATCAATTCCACATGATTAAAATTAGACTCGTATCTGTTTACTTGTGCATTGGGATTAAACGCAAATTCACGCAATATATCAACACCGAAACGCTTAGTTATTGCATCAGCAAACAATATTTTATTATCTATTAAAAATTGAGTATAATCACATACAGCGTTTACTTTAAAATGAAAACCCCAATTTGAATTTCCCGCCGACAAATTAGGATAATTACTCAATACGGCCTGACCAGTATAAGCAGATGATATGCGTACAAAGTCGGTATTAATATATTCCGTATTTCCGCAATCTTTTACACCTGGAGCATCCCAATCGTTCATAATTCCATAAATAAAATATTTGCCCGATCCTAATAACTCTATATTGTCGCCGCCGCTCGTTTGAGTATATTGGTTATTTGTTGCGATATTAGTATCTTCTCCCAATTTTATAACTGATAAATAGGCTATTTCATTCGATGTGCTTGGTGATGTCTTTACCTTTATGTCTGTCAATACTATTTTTGTAGTGTCGTCTCTTAACTCTACTAGAAAGCCAACCTTGTCAGCTAAATGATCGCTTTGAACTTTGTTATCGTCGTAGTCTATTCTATCAAATAACTCTTTACTATAAAATAAACTGTTTGCGCTTTTTAACTTTACTTTTCTTGCGAACCAATCATATAGGGTACTGAGGATACTAGCTTCTTTTTTTTGCGTCAGCCATGTGTTGAAATAATTATCAATATCAGGTGATATTGAAAACATATTTTCAATAGTAATTAACGGATGTACATCATTGTAATATCTACCCGAATCAGTTTGTAGATTCGACGCATCTACCTGTTCGCTCGTTCCATCTGGATTTTGTCTAAACCCAATTAATGATCCGAAAGCGTTTTTTATTCTTGAAATATCAAACATCTGCTAAATTAAAAGAAAGTTAAAAAAATGGACGGCAGCAAAAGAACCGCCGCCCAAATAAAAAAGATACCGAATATCTTGTTAAGCTGTTGTTATATCAAACTTAGCAATCGGAGATGCAACCGTTGTCAAGTCATCATTATAAGCCACTACTGTTGCCACGTCGATAGCGAAACCGTAATGTTCTTTTGATACTCTTGTCATATCCGCCGAAGCTGCTCCCGCTATCGCATTATAGTCACCTTTTCCATAATAGAAATATGTATCTAAAGGAATGTTTAACATAGGTGCAACCGTTCTGTCCCATTTAGTGCCGTCAGGCAGTTCTGTCTCTAAAAGTGCTTCTCTTTCGTGTCTGAATAGTAAACCAACCGCGCCAGAATTAACAACGTAGCCAGTAGCTTTAGAACCTACTTCATTAGCTAATCTGTTAGTAAAATGGAAATTCTTGTCTAAGAACTGAAGCGTCTTATTCTGTTGGTTAAAATCACCAAATTCGGCCATTTTAGAAACTTGAGACATTAGACCAGTATTGCCAACTACATGATAATCTCCGTAGTAATCATTAGCATTCATAATAGGCGTTAAATCTCCTAAGATTTCGTCACCCTTTGCCGCTGCGGCAGTAATAACATTACCAGTAGTGTCGTAGCCTAAGTCATCAGCAAAAACCTGAGATTTGTTAGTATTTAATGCAGTCAAGCACGCTGTGTCTAAAGTATCAGCAAACTTGTATAAATACTTTTGGAATTTTCTGTTAAAATCGGCTTGCATTCCGATCTCGTTATTCATGTAAAGAGATGGAATAATAGTGAATCCCCAAGAATAAGTAGTAAAACTTACTGTGTAAAGCTGAGATGTATTCTCACTATCTGCAATTGTCACTGATCTTGTTGATCCGATTGATACAGATTCAGAATCAAAAACAGGGACTTTTACATCGTTGCCAACTGCTGAGGCAGCTCTAGCTAATAACTCAGGCGAAACGATAGCATCCGCCTCTTGGTTTCCTGAATAAAAAACATCGAAAGCGCCATATCTAGATGCTCTGTTAGTCCATTTGTCTAAATTTGGAGAGGCTACTCTTAGTTCTTGTAACCTCGTATTTAATAAACTCATTTTATCAAATTTTTAATTGTGGTTAAAAAAGTACTCGTTTTGCCCCTTCCACGAATAATTAATAAATATCTTATACTTACCTTAGTGGTAAGCTGCTTACATTGTTAGTATTCCATAGCTTGTCTTTCTCCGCTTGATATTCTACCGTACCTTTTGCTAGTCCGCTTTTTGCCAGGTGTTCGCTTATTTTTTTATCCGCTTCAACCCTAGTTTTAAAATCTGCCAAATAACTACTTTCGTTCATAACTCTATTTTTTTCCGATCCTGTTCCCTCTAATGTCTTACCACCGTCAATTATTGGCGAAATAGCTTTTATAAATTGTTCTTTTGCTGTCATCGGTTTTTGCAGGTTATTCGGATCGGTAATCGTCAAACCTTTATCGTCCTTAAAAGTTATTTTCCCGTCTACAAACTCAGGCGACCCGATTGACATAATTTGCTGCTTGGCCGTGTTTAGTGTTGCGTCTAAACTTATTTCAGGAATACCTGGTTTAAATTTCACGCCTCTTAACGCTTCATTGAATACGTTGTCAAATCTTAATTGATTGTTTTGTTTTTGCGCTTCATTTATGGCCTCTATTTTCTCATTTTCTTTTGCTTCGATGTCTTGCCTTAATTTTGCAATCACGCTTTCATGATCGGCGATAATGCCCTTTAGTTTTTCGTCTCCTGTGTTATCCTTAAGTGATGTTTCAAGACTGCTTATTTGTTCCGCCGCTTGATCGTACTTACTGCTAATATCTGATAAATTGTTTATATTTTCTGTTAATACATCCTTTAGGAAATTATAAGACTTTACATTTGGGGGCTTTTGTCTACCTGTTACCGCTTGAATGTCCGCGTCTACTGAATCCCATATTTCGCGCGTTTTCTCTGCAATTTTTGTATTTTCATTGTTTGCGATCAATTCAGAAACGGCCTTTATTTGTTCGTCCGATAAATCCTTTAACTGCTCGTTATTCTTTATGTTTTCAAAATCCATTATCTTAGTATCTTTTTATTATATTAAATAAATAATTCTTTCGGTGGTTCTTGTATGCCACTAGGTAAATTCACCACTTCAACAATACTTAGCCCATTAGGAAATCTTAGAAATTGCTCATAATCTCGCTTTGTTGAAAACGTGCAGTCATAAGGCTTAAATAATGGTTTACCATCTACTGGTGAAAATTCCCTTTTAATTAATTTTAATACAATAATGCTGTTTTTCGGTGCGCTGCTTTGCCCTTTAGCATCTTCTTTTTTAGGTCTAGCCATTTCTGTCTAAATTTATATATGTTAATAAAATATTTGTAATCATTTCTATTTTAGTATCAAATCGTTCTATGTTTTCGGCAAAAGTCACTAAATCACCATTTTCACGCTCGAACCGATTTATTAACGCGCTCAAATTTACTTTCAACACATATAAATCCATTGTGTTAGCAATTTCTGCGATTTCTTTGGCTTCTTCTTTACTTAAATGTCTATACGGGTCTATCGCCGTAATTATTTTCGCACGCTCTATTCCTGCCGTGTCATCTCTATATAGTGTTTTGTAATAATTGTCTTGTAGCCTATCAAGCGTAATAGTATCATACGATTGCATTCCGGATTGATAAATATCCAATAATTTAGAAGAATCTACTAAATAGAAATCTGTACCGTAATCAATAGAACACCCCTCAAAGACTTCATCGTACCTTAGTTTTGCAATCGTTTTACATATAAAAGACTCTATCTTTTCAAAATTTGTTTTTAATTTTAATAAGACACCCTTCTGAGATTCTAAAGTACTCAATACTTGTATCTCGTTAACGGCTTGACTATAATGTGCGCTATCAAGTGCATTCCCTGTGACTGCTCTGTATATATCTGCAAATAATCTCTTTACTTCATCTACTGAATATTTTAATGCGTTTATATCTGCGTTCACCACTCCGACCGGTGGCGTTAAATCTATGCCGCCCGTTTCTTCACTTGGTGGTGTCACTTCAATAAATGATCCTACGCCGTTTATTCTATCGCTACACATTGGGCACTCGGCCATTCCTTTAGACCCTCTGATATAATTACCGTCTTGATCTTGCAAATAGCCGCCTTCACAATGGTAGTGTTCTGATTGATATCCACACTCTTGCGCATACCCCCAATATATCGGATAAGATGCGTAGAGATCAGCGTACCTTTTAGATAAACTATAAAATGCCGCCCAATCTAAAGCCGGCAAATACTCACTAATAGGACTCTTTTTGAACTCAGGCTTGTCATTACTTATTGCATCACTCCAAAAGAAACGAGCCGGACAATATCCCAAATTATGCTCCGATTCAAAGACATTTACTATATTATCATTATCAATATCAAATGATCTATAATAGGTCGAATCATAAGCATAATATTTCCCATTAGCCTTAAAAATAATCCACTCAAAATCTTCTTCAACCAATGAATAATCAACTACGTTTTCAATGTCTAAAGTATAAAAATACGGTTCAGGTCTTTCTGTTGTTTGTTCATTCGGTAAGTCAATAATGACAATACTATTAATATTGTCTTTCATTGTGGAAAAAGAAAAATCAGCCCAATTGTCAAAAACTCCTTTAATATATTCCGTGAAATCTTTATTATATTCCGCGTCTATGAATCTATAAATCTTTTTGATATCTACGCCATCAAAAACACGGCTTAAGGATTGATATATTTCCGTGGTTAACGGAATAGTATCGGGTTTATCAAATAAGTTTTTTACTGCCTTTAGTTTATCCTCAGGCAATATTTTAGCGACCCATTTCATAAAGTCTTTTCTAGCTATTGTTGCATTATTAGCCGCGCTAGAATGAAACCGAACCCGCCGCTGATGTTTGGCAGGTTCGATTAGTTTTTCTTTATTAATTGGGTCTTTTATATAATCCCTTATTTGATTAATATCTAACATTTACTCCTCTTCATTTGATCCATTAATAAAAGCGTCTATTTTCTTTTGATCGGCTTTAGTCGCTACTTGCCAACCGCCATTTCTTGGTATATTTAACAAGTTCACAGCGTGCTGAATATCAAAAGCAACTTTTTTGCTGCCATCTATTTTAAGAAAGACTTTCATTTATTACAGATCAGTTAGTGGATCAAATGTAGGTGTGATTACTTTAAAATCGTCCGACCAATTTGGCAAAAACGCCCAGGAAATACTATTTGAGTCTGGCTCGTCAAATCCGCCAAGTTTTTTATCACCTACGAATAAAGACTTAATTTGTATCGGATGCAATTCGCCTGCCACTTTTTCATTTCCCGCGATCTGTCCGCTTTCGTTAACTAAATAAACACCGATATCTTCGCATTGATATTCTTTTAAAACTTTAATATAGTCTTGAGTCAACGAATACATGACACCTGAGAAAGTAGTGTTTTCTGTTCCCAATGCTTTAGGTATTCCGCCAAGTGTTGCGTTCCCGCCGCCGAACTCTCTGACTGCTCCTGGTTCTACCTCAGGGTTTTCGATGAATGGAGAAACGACTACTTTAGTGCCGTCAATTGCCGCTTGTAGTGCCGTCCATGTCGCTAATGTTGGCGCACTTGCGACCGAAACTTGATTAAGAGTTCCGCTCTCTGACATTCTTGTTATAATGATCTTTTGTAATTGTCCAAAGTTTTCAGCGCACGCAGTTGTTGGCATGGACGTAATAGCCGCAGCCGGTGGACAAGGGCAAAGCAGCATAGTAGATAAATACATATGTATATTTTAATTTTGTTAAAAATAATCTTTTGCAGCTTTTACCCTTTAAGCTATAAGATACAAATATAAAATTTCTATACAAAAAATAGTTTAAATAGTCGCAAAAAAACATATACTTAACAAAACTTTAACACTTACAATGTGGACAATAAAAAGCGCTAGCTTTCACCAACTAGCGCAAAAAAGTCCGGCGCGAAATTCCTAAACTGCCAAACCTGTATCTTAAATACTGTTAATTTCTAATATAATGCAATCCTATTCTTTTTGATCCACTACTAACTAATAGGCCAATGCCTAAATCTATAAGTAAATGCTTCCAGTTTTGCTTTTCGCCTAATGTTATCAATACGCCGCCCGAAATATAACCTAGTTTCCTAAAGTCATCGGCATCGTGGTAAAAATCACAAAACGGCTTCCATCCACATTTTTTTTTGTGTTGATACCTACCAAAATAACCATATGGATCAGTATTATATTTCCTCTCAAATGCTGTGCGCCCGTCAAAGTCAAACCCTTCCACTACGCCGTCGATAAAACCCGCAGCGCCTAAAACAGACCATCCGATAACCTTAGTTTTTGTTATCTTGTATTTCTGAGCGTTTAAGCCCATACTAAGCGTTAATAAAAGCCCTATTATTAGATAATCCTTCATTAGTTATTTATTCTTAAATACAAAAGCGAGTCTATCGCCTAATACACCAAAAAACACATAAACAAAAGCGGTTAATAAATCGCCGTCGGCTATACCTTTTAAACCTAAATACGTACTACAAAGCCATGTACATTTAACAAACGTCGAAGTAGTTAAGCTTAAGTATATTTTATCTTTGGCCGTGTATCTTGTGTTTAAAGTCCTAAAAAGGCTAAATAGAAATTGACAAATAGCAATTAATAAGTAATTCATTTTTTAATTTTTATCTATGACAAAAGCCCCCGCAGTACGTTGTTTTACTTACTTGATTATATATTTCCTTCATTTGCTTTTCGCCCCAGTTATTTATTTCATTTTTACACTCTTCTTCTAGATCGCTAAAACTTTTTCCAGATGGCATAATACTAAAATATTTCTTTTTTTTGCCTTGCATTTGTTCCTCTAAATCTTTTACCTCATTAAAAGTGTCATTATCAAAATAATACATGGCCTTAAATTCAGATTCTTTTTTAAAAAAACAATACTTACATCCGCCCCTTTGCATATATATTGGGAATTCAGGGTTTAACCCGTGTAGATTTAATATATCAATGCAATCTTCTCTATCTAACTCATGTTCAATTAATGGATATCTATATTCGCAATTCTTCAAAGCCTGTAAGTTCCCCGTACGTCCTTGTTCGTCATAATTTAATCCGATTAACATTTCTATGTTATCATATTTTGATAAATACTTTTCAATAGGTCTTATTTTATACAAATAAGTGCAAAATCTACGATTAGGGCTCGGCATGAATTCATAATTAATTATGTATTCAGTTAAGCTATTTGATTCTACCCCCTCGCGACTTCTAGTTTTTCCCTTTACTTTTATTAACTCAAAATCGCCTTTATGGTAATCTTTTAAATATTTTTCTACATGATCTAATCTTTCATATAATTCCTTATGCTCTGCGCCTGTGTCAGCAAAAATAGCTGTTGCTCCCTTACCGTAAAGAAGGCACATTGTAGTGCTTTCTACACCACCCGAAAACGAAATAATTGTTTTTTTCATTGCGTTTTTTTTTAATTTGCTGATCCAACGATGAAACCCATATCACAAACTATCCCGTTATTACAGCACGCTTCATAAGCATACATCCAGGAAGACCCATTAATTACAAAACTTACACGATCGTCATATTCTACTAAATCAGATATTCCTATGGTGGCGATTGTTTCATATGTCCAACCCTGGCAACCTTCGGATGAATCGACCATCAAATAGTATGTTACACTCTGACCGATTTCCTTTACAACGGGAAACGCAAATTCTTTAGCCTCAATAGAAATAACGCTAATAGGCAAGTTATTCGATCTAGTATCTGCATTATATTCCTTTTCGCATCCGATCAAAAGGCAAACGCCAAACGATGCAGCGAACAATATAGAAACTAGTAATTCATAAAATTCATTTTTTCTTTTCATAATTTATATTTTTTTACAAATATAATACATTTTTTTTAATTCCTACGCCTGACACCCAAAGGTCTATGAACTTTAAAATAATAATCAGTAGCATAACCAATTAAATCGACGTATTCATCATGCTTTGCATTAGGAAATCCCGTTAGCTGCATTTCAAAATCTTCATTCCAAGAGCCTATAATATGAGTTATTTTACCGGATTCGTATTTAGGAGCAGCGGTACTGATACGCGATTCTTTGCCCTCGCGCACTAAAGCACCTTTGATCTTCACTGCATTCAAATTAGTTTGTTGATTAATCAAAGGTATAACACTTAATCCCGTAGCTTTAGGCTCAAAAAATATTCTAGACTTTCGTCCGACACCGTGCAAATTAGAGTATTCGACTATGAACTTAATGAACTCTGGCGTTTCCATGTATGCACTATGTGCGTGCTTTATGTACAGCCTTTTTATTTTACTATCATATGCACAAACCATAACACCACTCGGATCATTAGCAGTATTTTTAGTATATGCACCGTCAACCCATAAATCCCATGTTAAACCGTTAGGCAGTTCTTTCTCATGGCAATAATCAAACCAAGTTCTCTTTATTTTATCGCCGTCTTCTATTGTCGGATTCTGTTGATATAGCGCTTCAAATGTTCTAGCGCTCAGTTCTTTAATGTTTAATAACTTTTCTATGCTGTGTTTGCTCGGCCATAAAGCTTCATTTTTTTCGTTTATAGCTGGTATCTTTATCACTTCCCATTTATCTGGCTGATAATTTAATAATCGACCTGCTAAATCGTCCTCGTGCCACCTAGTCATTATGATTATAACTTTACTATTGTTGTGCAGCCTAGTTTCTAAGACATTTATATACCACTCCCAAACTCTATTCCTAAATGTAGGACTGTTCGCTTCTAAAGCGTCTTTTACAGGATCGTCAATAATTGCAAAATCAACGGAACGACCCGATAAGCCACCCATAACACCGACGGCTTTATATCCACCGCCATGATCTTCTATTTCAAACTCTTGAGAATTAGAAAACCCCTTTTTTAGTTTAGTCTCGGGAAAACAATCGGAATAAAAACCAGAGTTTAAGACTCTTTGAACATCTCTGTTAAAAGATCGTGCTAAATCAATAGAATACGATGCCGCTGCTATTTTCGCACTAGGATTACGACCTAATATATACGGCGGCAGCATCCTAGACGTGATATGGCTTTTGCCGTGTTGTGGTGGCATAAATAACATCAAACGCTGTAACCCGTCCTTATTTAAGAACTCGTCTATCTTATTAGCAATGTCTATATGAAACGGTTGAGCGTCATAATTTAGATCGACATATTTTATAAAATCAATAAAACTATTTTTCGCTTTTCGCCTAAGTAATTCTCTTAATATACTAAGCTTCTTATTTTCTTTTGTCTTCACTTAGCTCTGATATTTTTCTCTCGTACCATAATATTTTATTTATTTCTCGCTCTGTGTTTTCTCCTGGCTTCTTACCGATTCGCATTCTGTATTTAAACGCGTTTAGTCGGCAAAAATTTATAAACGCATCTTTGCCAAAAATATCAATCATGATTTCAAATGTCTCCTTATCTGTTCCTGTATCTTTGTAATGATTAGGATTAATATAATCGTATTTTTTGCTATTCATTCGATAGTCTTTTTAATTCTTTTACTAATTCGTCATCTGTCCACGACGAAAGATCGCCCTTAATAGTATTTTCGATCTTTTGCGTAGAATGGCCGCCGATCATTTTATTGACCTCGTTGGCTACTTTTACCAATTCAGTAATACTTAAGTCTTTCCGTCTAAGTGCTTCCGTTAGTATTTCTAGTACTTCTACTGCATTAGCTACCTCTAGCTTTGCGATCTTTTCGGCTTCCTTTTTATATACTTCATCTTTTGCGCTGTTCATCATTTCGATTTTTTCTTTATAGATTGCTTCTGCTTCTTTGTTTCTTTTCCAGAATGTTCTATCCGTCAAGCCGAACTCAGCTTGAAACTTAGCCATTAATTCGCTACGGCTTTTTACGCCTTCTAATTGCCACTTAACCAAAGCATCTACCTGTTTGTCAATACTCGCCGCCATGATTTTAATTTAAATGAAAATGATATTTCCCGTAAGATTTATAAGTCTTATTTGGATATGTGACTGTGATGTTGTTAATCTCTTCATCATATATAAACACAGGCAATGATTTTAAACTCATTATGTTTTCAATTAATAAATCCGTATCGTCTTTTGTAGTTAACACTACAAAAAATTCTATCGGTCGCTCATCTTCTGTCCACCCTACGCAATTAAACACAAAAGCACCTTTTCGATACTGCAAAAAGCTCAAGTGTGCATCTGTCCAGTTCATGCCTAGTTTATCCTTGAAGAATGTTAGTAAATCGTCAACTTTTGAAAATGATGTATGTATGTGTTCTTTAGTCTTCATATATGCTGTGTTTGTCATCGTCATCTGTGAACCATGTATATAAACAGTCTTCACAATAAAACCACGTTTTTATAAAGCTCATTGCTATTTTGTTGCTTTTACATTCTGGACACTCCATTATTTTAATAATTATAAACTAAATAAACTTATTCCAAACTCAATACGGTGATTTAATACATTTACGCCGCCAAAATTAGATTGATCTATTCTATATCCGGCCTTGTACTTCCTACCTATCAAATCAAATCCAGCCGCGAATCTAGAAGCGTTACTCTGCTCAGGAAAATACTTAAATGATGCGACGGCAAAAATATTGAGCCGCTTTTGCTGCCTTATTACTCTATCTTTATATATTATTTCTTTAGTTGTAGGTATTTCAAACTTATATCGAGAATCTAATAATTTACCTTGTATTATATGTTCATAGTGTACTTTTCCTGTTTCTACGTTTATACTATCAGCGTATTTATTAATAGGAATACTTATATACACAGAATCATACTTATAAATGGTATCTACTAAAGGTATATAGATCGAATCAATTAACATTGGCAAGCTGCCGGCTTGTTCAGGTTCTTTAATAATTACCTTTTCCGATTCGATGAAAACAGTATCTGTTATTTTTACTGTGTCGATTATCTCCTCAGTACATTTTGAATTACAGCTTTTATATAGTGTCGCTGCCGTAACAATTAGCAGTATAAAAATAAATATATCTTTCATTAAAATATTGTTATATGAGTCGATTTAGTTCCCTTTAGAAACCTATGTATCTTCTTTAGTGTCTTTCTACTATTTGCCACATCTCTGTAATTATCGCCGTCTATATCTGTTAAGAACTCGCCAGGAGCGATACACCCGTTTAATTCATGCCAATAGTTGGAAGCGTGAATTTTACATTCTGATCTATTTGGTACACCTTTAATTTCCCATAGATCGCGACCGAATCTTGGCGAATATTCAAGTACTATTTCATAAGTGCCTCTAGGAATTGACGATATATTTTTTTCGTTGTCTTGCCAGCCTCGTTCTATACAGTTGCAAGAATATAACGGCCAGCCGTTTTCGTCTATTATTATTAAAACTCCGGCTGTCATGTTTGAATCACCCTTGACCCTTGTTAGTATTAGTTCTTTTTTTCCTGACATTCTTGGCATTTAAAACGGCATTCACTTTTTAAAGTAATTACCATATGTACAAAATCTGTATTTTCTTTAATTAGTTCCTTTTTACACTCGTGGCACTTTTGCCAACATTTTCTTTTATGCTTTTGAAGCTGAAAATCCCTAATATTGAAAATCATATATAAAAATAATAAAAATAATTAAAAAAAAAATCCCTGAGTGGCGAACTCAGGGATTTAATCTCATAACAAATAAATCAAAACTTTCTTATTAAGTGTGTTTCGTCTTTTCCCATTCAAATGGCTTGGTTGCATATCTATATACAGCGCGATATGCTGAGATAACGCCTAATAAATGATAAAAGTATGAAACAAAAGCCGTAAAAATATATCTACTGTCATCATATCTATAACTAGCTATAATAGAAGATAATGTTACTAACAAGATATTCCCTATTAACGTAATCCACCCCAAAGTAAAAATACCTGAGTATGCTGCTGCTTCACTAAAAAAGCCAAAGAAATACCACCCAAAATAAATCATAAATAAAGGCGGCGTAATTAATGGATTTAATATTGATCCTATTGTCAGAAATAAAAAGTGTACAAACTTATATGATCCCAGGTCCCTAAATAGCTTACTAGCGTTATTTATATGGACTAAATAAGTAATAAAAAAACCCATTTGCCACCGTGTTCTTTGTTTAATCCATACCCATAAACTATCAACCGCCACTTCTTTAGTCGTTGATTCCGATAACACAATATTTTTTTTTTGTCTTGCCATCCTTACACCTAATTCGCAGTCCTCAGTAACATTGTAAGCATCCCAGCCACCCATTTCTTTGACAGTAGAAACCCTTAAATGCTGAGACGTTCCACCCAAAGGAATGATCGCATTTTTACCTTGTACTCTCTTATTTCCCCACGACATAAACCGCCAATGTAATAGATATTCTAAATTGAAAAATCTAGCTAATATACCAGGCTTTTCATTAACATAATGCAATTGACATTGTACACACTCTGCATCAGTATTGTTGAACTTATGCAACACCTTTAGTAATTGGTTCGGTTCTGGTTTATCCTCTGCATCATATATCACTACATACTCCGCGTCGGTTGTATATAACCCCATATTGCAAACTTTTGGCTTAGTCATTGGATGACAAACCTCTGCAATCTCTAAACGAAAATAATCAGGTAAATCCAAATTTGAATAATAATCTTTATAGTCATCATCTTCGTCTATCAAGACAACTACATCAAGCTTATTCTTTGGATAATTTAAATCACTTAAAGATTTAAACAAAACATTTGTGACTTCTAGCGGTTCGTTTCTCAATGGCAATAGTATACAGTATTTTGGTAGATTGTCGCTAATATCTATCATTTCTTCCGAATCACGATCATTACTAAAACCAAAAATAAAGAGTATCAGTTTGTATATGAAAAAGGTAAATGCTAACACATTAAATGTCCAGACAGCCGTTACTATTGTTCCATAGACAAGGCAAGTCATCAAGAATAAGTTTATTACCATTAAATTAAAAACACTAAAAAAAGTTAATTTAGTTACCCCACGCCTTGCGTAAATTAAGGCTTCAGAATTTACTTTATTATAGTTTACTCTCATAAAATCTTCCATCTTATTTTTGCAACATACCCATGAACTAAAAAATCATAAGTAAGATTTTTCTCAATACGATATCCGACTGAAACATGTAGATTATCTGTCAAGTGATAATTCAAATAATTCAAGCTAAGAAACATATTAGTAAAAAACGATTCTGTTTGCCCTTGTGTACTGTAATTATTCCAAGAACTTATCCTAAATCTAGGAGATAAGTTTTGATGAAAGTCTAAAACAAAATCATTCGCATCAAGCGCCCTTGTATTGGCTTCTATTGCTAATGATGTTTGAGAGTTCCCAATTTGAGAACAACATAATAATAAAAATATTAATATTTTCTTCATTCTATGTATGTTATTGTTCCAATGTAATTATCACCAGGAATATGGATAGTATAAACGCCTTGCTCTATATTGCTGCCACACCAATTATAACCCTTATAGATTTCATTTCCCCAACGATCAAAAATGTAAAAATAGCTTTTTAATTCTATACATTGGTTTTTTGTAAATATATTTGGCACACAATCTTTAGTGAATCCTTTTTTATATACGTATGTGGTTATCCTGTTACATTCTTGTACAACTTCTATATCGTTTCTAAAGCAATCTACTATTGTTACTGTGTCTCTTTCGATATTGCAGTCTACTAATAACTCAAACGCTGATCCCTTAGACAAAACAAATTTAATTTTTACACCAAAAGGATAATCAGCAAAGAATGTATAAGCTCCGAAAATATGATCTTTTAGTTTCCAATCAGTCGGAAGATCATCGATGTTATATATTTCATTATCAATAATCTGTACATATCCCTCAATACTAGCCCCTAAAAAGAATGCTCCGAGCATTGGCATTTCAAAAATCACATTATCATACATATCGATGACTACTATTGAGTCCGGATTAGCAAAATTCTGTCCATGAAAAACTAAACCGTCTGCACAACCATTAGGAAACGTAAATGTAATATCATTACAAACATATGTATTATTTTCTATAGGTGAGTCTGCTATATTTATAACTTCCTGGCAATCGCTCCAATTCCACAACAAGGACAACGACTGTAATATTATTAATATCATCATTTTTTTTAATTTACTAGAAATATCCGTAAAAGTTGCACAAATAAACAAGTTGTATAAACGGCATCAAAACTTCCTTATTCTTTTAGCGGCCTTAATCCTCAAATAATCTTTTAGCATTTCTTTTGCTTCTTCCACATCTTCATGGTATTCGTCTACAATCG
>Ga0070750_10000924_pt1 | contig 16391 bp, 36 predicted proteins | sample VirMetDEL_Nov_24_FD_77013 | JGI IMG/M metagenome (GOLD analysis project Ga0070750, IMG submission 77013) | Aqueous microbial communities from the Delaware River and Bay under freshwater to marine salinity gradient to study organic matter... | ecosystem: Environmental > Aquatic > Marine >...
TAGAATCAAATGCTGATATAGCAGAAGGAACAGATTCAGATGGTTTAAAATCTTTTACTAGTGATGGTTTTACTCTTGGTACTAATGATAAATATAATTGGGATTCTCCCCATACTTATCTTGCTTGGTGTTGGAAAGGTGGAGGAACACCTACAGCAACTAATTCTGCAAGTGCTGGTGCTACACCAACATCTGGTTCAGTAAAAATAGATGGTTCAAATTTAGGTTCTGCACTTGCTGGTTCTATACCAGCTACTAAACTATCTGCAAACACAAAAGGTGGGTTTTCTATCATAACCTATACAGGAACAGGAAGTAATGCCACTATTGCACATGGGCTCTCAGCTAAACCAGATTTTATACTTACCAAAAGATTAAATTCTTCACAAACATGGGGAGTTTATCATAGTGGTTTAGGAGCTACAAAATATCTTGCTTTAAATAGTACTGCTGTTGCAGGTACTAGTAGCTCTTTTTGGCAAGATACAGAACCTACTACCTCTGTTATATCTTTAGGTACTGAAGGTAGAGTGAATGGAAATAGTCAAACCTATGTTGCGTATGCGTGGCATAATGTTGAAGGAATGCAAAAGTTTGGAACTTTTATTGGTAATAATACAGATAATGATGGACCATTTTGCTATCTAGGTTTCAGACCCAGATTACTAGCAATTAAAGGAGCAACTGAAGCATATCCATGGTTTGTATTTGATTCTGCTAGAAATACACACAATTTAGTAGATAAACATTTAAGATGGAACAGTAATGATACAGAAGCAACAGAGTCAACAGGTGCAAGAAAAGTAGACTTTCTTAGCAATGGTTTCAAGGTGATGGCAGATGAAGCAAGTTTAAATGGTTCTGGAGATACTTACGTCTATATGGCATTTGGTGACGTAAGTTACAAGTACTCAAACACCTTCTGATAATTTAACAAGGAGAAAAATATGTGGGCTTTAATAAATGATGATAACAGTATAAATGAGATTATACGTTTTCCACGCAGTATAACAATAAACAATGTAAAACACCCAAGGGCTATATTTACTAAATGGTCTTGGTCTGAACTAAATGCCATAGGTATTTATGAAGTATTAGACAACGGTGTTAAAGGAAATAATAAATTTGAATACACCTCTCAACCAACATGGACTTTTAATAAAACTAAAAAAAATGTAAGCAGTTCTTATACAATAACTGAAAAAGCATTAGATGATAGTGAAGTAAAAGATAAAGATGGGAAAAATATTTTAGATTTAGATGGAAATAATTTAATTAATTATGGTTTAAAAACATTAGCAAAAGAACGAGCAAAGCAACAAGCAAATAGCTTTATAAGTCGTTTTAATTGGTTAGTGGAACGTAGTATATATGATAGTAGCAAAGCTATACCAGATGCAGTTAAAACTTATGTAGCATCTATTAGAACCGATTGTAGCGATATTGAAACAGCTATAGATGGTGCAACAACAATGACAAAATTTAAAGCATTATATCAAGACACTGTAAACAGTGATGGTGAAGTTACCGAAATCAATAGAATAAATAGGTGGACAGATGATAAAACGATTAAAGAATATATTAGATAAAATTAAACAAAGACTATTTGGTAAACTATGTAAATGTAAACCAAAGAAAAGAGGCAGACCTAAAAAACGAAGGAGTTTTTAATGACCATAGACCCATTTTTAGTTTGGAACATAGTATTGTCATTTATTGTTATTCCTTTTGGATATGCCTTTGGAAAAATGTTTTCAGAAGTGAAGCGATTACAAATTCTTTTAAATAGAACTAGAGAAGATTATGCAACTAAAAGTGAACTTAAAAACGAAACAAAAGAAATCAAAGAATTAGTTCTAAGACTAGAAGTAAAGCTAGATAGGTTTATCGAAAAGCATAATGGTTGAACCAGTAACAGCGATTTTATCAGGAATTGCTTTAGTTAAAAAGAGTGTAGATTTTGTAAAATCCAACATAAGTACTTGTCAGGATATTGGCGATATTATTGGTCATGTGGATAATGCTTTAAATGGACAACAACAAACAATTAAACAAAGAGAGAAAGAAGGAGCAGACCCTTTTGCAGTTGAAAATGTGGCTGAAAGCGTAATTAACTCAAAATTAGCTCAAGAAAAACTTTACGAAATGAAGCAATTAATTAATCTTCGCTTTGGCCATGGAACGTGGGAATTTATCTTAGAAGAACGCAAGAAACGTATTGATGCAAAAAAGAAAGCAATAAAAATAGCAAAAGCTAAAAAGATGAAAAAACAAGAAGAAATGGTAGATATGATTAGGAATATAGCTTTAGTTGTAGGTGGTTTTATATTTATAGGGTTATGTGCTTTTTTAGGATACATATTGTTTATATCAAAAGGAGTGGCACACCCAGTAGAAGATGAGGAAACTTGCCTTTTATATCGACCAAAGTACTATTTAATATGTATCAACGAATCAAGAGAAAGAGCTGACAATCAGCTATACTTAGATTACAAATTACAAAAAGATAACTGGATAATAGAAAAAGATTGATAACTTGTTATATAAACATATAATATTATTGAGATAATTCGTTATCTCTTATTCGTTGTGATGGAAATGGGAGTTGTGTTATATTTTCTGGCTTACCACCATATAATGTAGCTCCCTTTAAAAGAAAGAAAAAATATGAAATTATCAGAAAACTTTAGTTTAGAAGAATTTACAAAATCTCAAACAGCTACAAGGCTAGGCATAGAAAATAACCCTGATATGACTGCTATACTTAATTTAACAGCTTTATGTAAAAATGTTTTACAGCCTATTAGAGATAACTTTGGAATACCATTTACCCCTAACTCTGGATATAGAAGTCCTGAATTAAATACAAAAATCGGTGGTTCAAAGACCAGTCAACATTGTAAAGGGCAAGCAGTAGATATTGAAGTACCCACAATGAGTAATTTAGAATTAGCCAACTGGTGTTCTGCTATGTTGGAGTTTGACCAAATTATATTAGAATTTTACAAAGAAGGAGAACCGAGTTCAGGTTGGGTTCATATATCTTACAATGTAGAAAACAATAGAAAAAAATATTTAAGTTTTGATGGAAAACAATACAAGGAGATAAAGTAATGGCAATAACATCACTTATAGCACCAGCAACTAAATTAATATCTAAATTTATAAAAGATAAAGATTTACAACAAAAATTAAGTCATGAAATATCTACTATGGCTGAGAAACATGCACAAGAATTAGCATTAGCACAAATAAAACTAAACACAGAAGAAGCTAAAGGTAATTGGTTTCAATCAAGTTGGCGACCCTTGTGTGGCTGGATTTGTGCGTTATCGCTTGGCATAAATTTTATGGTAGCACCAATTTGTGCTGGTTTTGATATCTTTGTGCCACAAGCTGACATGAGCATCATGATGCCTTTATTATTAGGTATGTTGGGTATTGGTGGACTTAGAAGTTTAGACAAAATTAAAAAAGTAGATTCTAAAAAGTAAGTGCATATAATTTGGCAGTATTGGTGCAAAGCACTAGGCAATAAAGCTAATGAATCCTATGTTATAGCTTTAATGAGGTCTGTTTGGGTTCTCTTACATATCTGCACTTGTATAGCTATTATTTTAAATGTTGTTAGAAACTGGTAAAAAAAGTTTTGATGATGATTTTAATAGTGTATACTATAATTAACAATAAAGGAGTTATATATGCCCTATCATACTGGAAAAGGAAGTCATTCAAAAGGAATGAAGAAAAAAGCTAAGAAGAAAAAAAAGAAAATGGGTAAAAAGAAAAGATAATGGTTCAAGTTGCATCTATTAGGAGTTTTACAAAAGACCTTACTCCCAGGCAACGTAAGACTATGAATAATCATGCAAGACACCATAGCCTAAAGCACATGAAAGAAATGGCAAATGCAATGAGAAAAGGTGCAACTTTTAAAACTGCTCACACTAGAGCAATGAGGAAGGTCGGCAAATGAGTGGATTTACTACAACTGCAACCATATCTGAACTAATAGACAAAAGACCTATTAAAAGAAAAAGAAGATCAAAGAGTTTCAAAACAACGAATAAAAAGGTTTTAAGAGCTAAACAAAGGCTTTTAAGACTTTCATAATAACTTATCTCCTATATAAAAAACCCTAGCTTTTAACGGCTAGGGTTAATTAATAAAACCCTAAAAACGAGGAAGAAGTTAAGGTTTCCTTTATTATGCACAATAGTGGTAAATAAACAACATATCAAAAAAAATAAATTATTTTAAAAATAAGTGTTGTAATAACCTAAATCCTTTGTTAGGTTATATAAATAAGATATTTAATAATAATAATAACGAGGATAAAATGAAAATCAGAAAAAAAATAAATGAAGAACTAATTAGTAATATGAGAACTATAGAACTAGTAAAAAAGGATTCTATAGAAAGAAAAGAAAACATACTAGATTGTAATGTTAATATAGATTTATTGATAGAAAGTGCAAAAGAAATAGTTTTTATTTGTGAGAATATGAAAAGTGTTAAAAAACTTACAGATAAATTTTCAATTAAGGAGAGTGCATAATGGCTAAAATACATTTAACAGAAAACGAAATAAAAGTTTTAAATCATTGTCTTAATTATGATGATGATAGAGAAGCACAATTATCAGACAATTGGAGTGATATTAGTCCATCTGATATAATGAAAGATTTTAAATGGTCTAAAGAAAAAGTTGGTGGAGTTATTTCTAGTTTAGAGAAAAAAGAATTAGCTTGGTCTGAGCCAGAATCTAATAAGTATGGATATGTTCCTGCAACATTATGGCTAACTGATAATGGTGTAAATGCAATTTATAATTATAAAGAAAACAAGGAGAGTGCTTAACAGCACTTTCCTATTTAATAATAATAACGAGGAGAAATAAATGACAAAAACTTGTAAAGAAAGAATTAAACAAGAATATCAAGATAGAATAGAACAAATTAGAACAGAAGAAGAAGCTCCTATATTGAGTTTTGATTATGTAGAACCACATACTTTTGAAGAACAAAATATTGGATATTATAGGTATAAAATGAGTTGGGGTGGACCTTCTGATGAATTTAGAAAATATGATAATAAAAGTAAAATAGAATATTGGTTTTTGGATTTGTTTGATGGAGCATCTATTATTGTAAATGATATGGAAGTTTATGATTTAATGAATTTATATATAAATGAATATAATAGATAACAATATAAAACTTGCAATAACCTAGAAAATAAATTAGGATTAATAAATAATAATAATAACGAGGAAATAATGATAAATACAAACAATACATATTTAAAATATTACAGATTAAAGGCAGTTAGTGGAGATTGTTCAGAAGGTGGAATGTCTAAAAAAGGTGACTTTTTAAAAATACCAAAAAAACATTTTAGTTTAGTAAAAGATTATTTAAGAAATCAATTAGAGAGAGAATTATATTCTGTTGATCAAGATATATATAAAGATGCTTTTGGTAAGTTAATAAAAGATCATAATGATATTGGTAATAAATTAATTGATTTAAAAGTATTTGACCATAAATGGCACAAAAGAACTTTCTGGAATTTAGTAGAAGTAGAAACAGCATAATAATAATAACGAGGAGAAATAAATGAACGACAAAACAAAAGAAAAAACAATAACACTTAATCTTACATTAAAAGAAGCTCAAGCAGTATTAAGTGCATCAACAACTTTTTATGAAGAACAAGTAAAACCATTAAAAGAAAAGAACCAATTATCTACATTTTGGAGATTACTTTATAAAGATTATGTAAATGGTATTAAAAAAGCTGGTAAACAATACGATACACAAATTGGAATAATAATAAACGAGGAGAAGTAAATGTATAGACAATCAGCAGAACAAAGAGCAAGACAAATTATAGAATATAATAAAACCACAGTGTTAGATGGTATAACAAAAAAGTATGCTAGATTATTTAAGGCGATAGAGGATTATGAATATATTTCTATCAAAGGCACAGAGATAGAAGAACAAGATATTTCTATTGAGATAAACTGTTTACTGGAAGAAGTTGGTATAACTGAAGATGATGCAAGGTTAATGTTTGAAGAATATCAGGTTCTAGTAGACGATTGGAAAAATGCTTGTGGTGAAAATGATGGGTAGAAAAGCAGTAAACTTAGAAGATTTTAAAAATGTGTCAAACCCTCATAGTAAAATGTTATACCAGATAGCTAAAGATAAAGGGCTTACTGTTACTCAGCTTACTTATGAAGTGGATTTATCATATACTTTTGTTTTGCAGATATTAAAGGGCATACAGTTTATGTCCCCTAAGACTGCAAGCAGAATAAGAAAAAAATATAACTTTCCCATGTATGGGATATAATAATAAACGAGGAGATAAAAATGAGATGTAATAATAAAGGAATACAAGGAACTTACAGCAACTACTATGACAAAGTTATTTATCACGATTGTGGGACAACTTTACCTAGTGGAAGGCAAGATTATTGCGAGAAGTGTGAAAAAATTTATAGCAAAGATAAACCACAATTATCTAAATTATTAAATGAAGAATCAGCATCTTATGGTGGGGGAGAATACTAATGAAACAAATAAAATATTTTGATTACAATAGCACAGTTAGATTTAAAGTAATTTCAAAAAACAAAATCAACCATTACTATAAGCTACACCACATAGACGACACTATAGGTTTATATGATAATGATATGAATTTAATTAAAACAATTAAGGGGATTATATAATGGTTTCTACATTACCAAAATATACTTTGACCTATAAGTTGATAAATTGGAGATTACCAGTTTTGTTAAAACATTTTAAAAAGCATGAAGGAAAAGATTTTGAAAATGAATCTGATATAACGCAATGCAAAACTCAATATGGTTTATATCTTTATGGACAAATAACTTTACTACATGAAATTATTAACAAAGAAATATAGGAGAGTATTATGAACAAAAATATTAAAAGACATATTTTAAAAGCTACTCCAAAAAAATATACATTTTGGAATACAAACTTGCGTTTCAAAATATTACTAATTTGCTTTCTAGGTCTACTATTAATCTGTTTGTCAGGTTGTAGCACTAAACCAATAGTAGACAGTAGAGGTAAATCATCTGCTAATATCGAAGCTGATATGAACAGATACCATGATGACTATTTTACTTGTAAGCAACTGGTTAAAGATGAAACAAATGTTTTATTAGATGCTGGGAAAATAGTGTATAATAGTTTAAGATTTAAGGTGTTATGGCTTTCACCCAAGTTACAAACAAGATCAGATTATGTAAATAATTGTCTTGAGGGTAGGGGCTACAACGTAATTAATAAATAATAATAAAAGGAGATAATTATGAAAGTAGAAGGAATAATAGATAAGATTTACGACAATAGTGCAACTAACGACAAGGGGGTATTTATAAGTAACTTTGCAATAGATTTAGTAGATGGTAAAAGACTTTATTGTAGAGAACTATTAAATCCTATGCCCTCATCAGGTGCTAAAATAGGATATGATGTTATTAACCAGAAGACTTCTTCAAATGGTAACCCATATGTTAATGTAGAAAAGTTAGTGGTATTGACAGAAGATGGGCAACAAGTTCCAGCAAGTAGCCCTCAACAAGCACCATCAAGAAAACCTGATACTAATAAAGATAAGTTAATCTTTGTTACTGGTGTAGTTGGCAGAGCAATGGGTGGGGGTAATTTCTCAGAAGAAAAAATAGATATTATTACCCAGAAAGCAGTTGAATCTTTTAACAAACATTTTGGTTAATGAAGGATTACAAAAAATTGTTTGGTAGATACTGGGGGTATTGTGAAAGCGATATTCCCATCTGCTGGGGTTGTAATCAAGCAGTGGCAGTTGATATACACCATTTAATATCTAAGGGCATGGGTGGTGTAAAAAACAACAGATTAAATAAAATTGATAACTTAATTGCTTTATGTAGATCATGCCATACCCTTGCACATAAAAACAAAGCAGTTAATGAAGAATTTAAAGAAATATTAAAACAAAAAATTTTTATTAAAGAGTCAGTTTATGAGTGAAAAGAAAAATAAATATGTAATTAATTATCAGATGGAATTTGATAAAAGACCAAATAAACATGAAGTAGAAGGAAGAATATGGAGTTTATTATATAAAGGTTTTATTGTAAGAACAGTAGAAGAAAACGATTATTATACAAAAGAGTTAAAGCAAAAAAATGGCTAGAAAAAAACCAATTCAAAAAGACGGAACATCACAACATTGGAAGAAATTAATTATGCTTAAGAACTGTTCATTCTGCACTAACAAGGCTATGTTTTATGAGAAATTTAAATACTACTGCAAGCAGTGTTTCGAGGGAGTTACTAAGTAGTATGTCTTTTAGAACTAGAATAAAACAAAAGTGGAAAAGGTTATGTACCACTGACAATGTTATCGATCTTTTAGTAGATGCTTTTATATTACTTGCAGATGTTTTAACATCACCAATACTAATATTTGTAAGGATTATGAAGCATATAATTAACGTCTACTTCATAGATAGAATTAAAAGAGCAATTAAATGGTTTGTTCATAAAGTATTGAGGATAAAATAATGACAGATATATATGCTATACAATTCGACCCTAACGTATTATCACACCAGCAAGAAAAACTGGGTTTAGAATATAGTGATAACGACACAGCTTTAGACTTAATGAAAAAAGAAGAAAAGTTAATCATATCAGAATTAACACTTCACTATTCTCAAAACATTAAGTATAAGAATACATCAGAGTTAAATGCCCATATTTTCTCTGATACAAGAATTAAGGATTTCAACATTAGATATGCTGATGTTCTTAAGCAGAGGAATCGATCTAAAATTAGATACGAAACCTTTAAAACTTTCAGAGAGGACTTGAGAACAAAAGTTGTTAATGAAAGATCACTTTTAAAACATTTATAGAAAGGAGTATGTTATGAGTGAAACACAAAACCAAAGAATATTAGATTACCTAAAAGAGGGAAAATCTATAACACCACTAGAAGCCTTACATAGATTCGATTGCTTTCGTCTAAGTGCAAGAATTTATAATCTAAGAAAAGAAGGGCATAATATAACCACAAAGAATATTACTAAAAAAGGCAAGACGTTTGCTGAGTATTCTTTAGAAGGAGATAGCAATGAATGATTATATAAAATTCTTTATAGGAGTTATTATATTTGGCATAGCTATTCAATTTGTGGGGCTAATATGATAGAGCATTTTAAAAAGTTTGACAATGATAATAAGAAAAGTATTTTACCATTATCATTTAGCCAGCTTACTGAGTTTGCATTTAACAGAGAAAGGTGGGCTTTAAGGAGAATATTCGGTTATGAGTTTGAGTCAAGTTCAGCTATGGTACGTGGAAATGCTGTAGAAACTGGGTTGTATATGTTTTTAAAAGGACACGATACCGAAACGGCAATTATCAATATGATTACAGAATATGATGAGAACTGTAGATTGTTAAATAAAAAAGTATCAGAAGAAAGAGAAAACTTAGTGCCATTATTTAATGAAGGTGTTGAAAGATTAAGACAATATGCCTTTAAATTAAATATGATAGGTTATCAAAACAAAGTAGAAATGGATATAGAAGGAATACCCTTAGTAGGATATACCGATTTTCAATTTGAGGATAAAACCACAAAAGAAGAATTTTATATTGATTTAAAAACTACTTTAAGAAAGCCCCAGGGCATATCTTATGCTCATGCTATGCAACAAGCCATCTATAATAAAGGAACTAATGCTAATCAAAAACTATGGTATTTAGTATGCAAAAAATCTGGTACTGAATTTTATGAGTTTAGTGTAGATGATTACAGCAAACCCATGAAAATTTGTAATCATATTGTCAAGGTAATGGGTTCGTTTTTGCAAAAGGTAGATACATTAGATGATGTTAAAAACTTGCTGATTCCTAACCCTGACGACTGGATATGGAGAGAGGAAGCAGTACACAAAGCTAGAGTTGAGGTTTGGGGGTATTAATTACCCCTTTACCAAATATAAATTTTAGGTTTTATTAATACAATAACGAGGAGAAAAGAATGTTTATAGATAAAAGTAGCAAACCCCAAGAAAAACTTAAAGCATGGTATTTATTTACTGACGATTTTATTGCAGGAACAATGAGTAATTCTGCTATTGAGGTTGGCGTTTACATACGATTATTATGTTGGAATTGGAACAAAAAATGTAAGGGTATACCAAAAGATAACAGCATATATTACAGAATAGCAAACTGTATTACAGAAGAAGAAAAAAAAGCTTGTGAAACAGTATTAAAACAATTTTTTGTAGAGGTTCAAGATCATTACCAGAATGAAAGACAACTGCAAGAATATTTGTTTATTACTAAAAGAATAGAAGCATCTAAGATAAATGGAAGGCTTGGTGGTAGACCAAAAAAACCTAGCCATAACCCCCCTACCCCTACCACTACCCCTACCATTAAACCTAAAACCAAGAAAAAGGATAATTTTCCCTTATTTTGGAATTTAGTTTCTAATAAAGTAAGTAAGGGTATAGCAGAAAAGAATTTTAGGCTTTTAGATCAAGAATGGATAGATAAACCAGTAAAATTAGCAGAAATGTATAATAATTATTACAATACGGTGGAAGATAAGAAGTTTGCCAAGCAACCAGCTTTCTGGTTATCAGCTAAAAAGTATGAAGATGAGGTAGCTAAACAAAGCAATACTACTGAAGTATATCCTCTAAGGCTAAAGGTTTTAAAACAAGCTATAGAAGATAAAGAACAAAGTTCATTCGTTACAAGTTTTGCTAATCAACACTTTCCAGATGTTCAAAGAGCAATCAAAGAAGGTGAGTTTACTAGAGATGAAGCAATTAAGTATTTAAACATGGGTAATAGGTTATAAATAAAAGAGGTATATATGGCAGATAGATTTAAAAATGATAGAAATAAAGAAGATTTAACATTTTACAGTATGTCTAAAAAACAAAAAAAAAATAAGAAAACTAAAAAGAAAATAACTAAATTTTCAACAGGTAAATATATGTTTTGTAGTAAGTGTGCTGGCAACCCAATAATTAAAGTAGATAATGCAAATAAATACGTTTGCTCTAACTGTTTAATGAAAACTATAGAGGATAAAACAATATGGAAAATGTAAAAAAAATAGAATTGTTTAAAAAGCTAGTATCAGAAATAGATATAGATAAATATGAACAAAAAGAATACGAGAAAATAATTAATCTTATATATCAAGATATATTTAGGGTAAATGATGGATAACATAAAAAAACCAGATCATTACAATAAAGGTGGTATAGAACCAATAGATTATATTACAAAGAATAATTTATCTTATTGTGAAGGAAATGTAATCAAATATATTACCAGATGGAGATATAAAGGGGGAATAGAAGACCTAAAGAAAGCTAAACAATACATAGACTTTATTATAGATAAAGAAATAGAAAAAGAAATTTACCTAAGTACTTGATTTTATTACATTTTTCATTATTATAATAAATATGAAAACAATAATAATAAATAAAAACGAGGAAAATATGTACACAGTAAAAATAACAAAACAAGAAGCATTAGTATTAAAAGAGATTATTACTCATTGGGAAAACAATATACAAGACGCATCATGGACTAATGAAAATGGTGTATATGATTATGAAAAAACAGATAGCTTTATTAAGAAGTTAAATAAAGAAGAAAAAAAAGAAAAGGAGAGTGCCTAAAGGCACTTTCTTATTTGAATAATAATTATATTGTGCTAGGTTTATATTACCAAACTAAATGGGAAAATTAGGCATGAAAGTAGAAACAATAGATATAGATAAATTAATTCCGTATCACAACAATCCAAGAAAAGATCAAGCAGTAGATAAAGTAGCCAGTTCAATACATGAATATGGGTTCCAACAGCCAATAGTTGTAGATAAAAATATGGTTGTTATAGTAGGGCATACAAGATTATTAGCATCAAAAAAATTAGGTTTAAAAAAAGTGCCAATAGCTATAGCAAACTTATCAAAAAGTCAAGCAAAAGCATATAGAATAGCTGATAATAGATTAAATGAAGAAGGTAATTGGGATATTGATTTATTAAAAAATGAATTATCAGATTTAAATGGTTTACTTAATAATACTGGATTTGACGATAGTGAATTAGATAAACTTTTAGAAAAAAAAGAAAAAGAAGAAGAGCCAGAAATAGAGTTTTCTGAGGAAGTAGGAGAACAACATAATTATATAATTTTATATTTTGATAATGATATAGATTGGCTTTCAGCACAAACACATTTTAATTTAAAAACAGTTTCTTCTAAAAGATCAAATGGAAAACCATGGAGCAAAGGTATAGGCAGAGTAGTAAATGGGGGAAAATATTTAACTAATCTTAATAAGTTTACATAATGAAAAAAATACAATTCTATTCACCATCTTATAAGAGAGCAGACACATCAATAACTCAAGATTATTTACCTTATTGCAAATATGTTGTAGCTGAGTTTGAAGCAGAGGATTATAAAAAAAATAAAAAAGATATTTGGGTAGTTCCAAATAAAGCACAAGGTTCAGTTAGTAAAATAAGAAATTATATTTTAGATAATAGTAAATCAAAAAAAATAGTTATGTTAGATGATGATATGAGTAGCATTGGAAGATGGCAAAATCAAAAAGTAAAAAAATTAAATGCAGATGAAGTTTTAGAATTTTGTGAAAATGCTTTTAATATTTGTGATGAGTTAGGAATAAAGTATTGGGGATTAAATTTACTTCCTGATAAAGGTGCTTATAGAGAATATACCCCTTTTAGTTTTACAAATGCTATACTTGGACCTTTTCAAGCTTTTAATAATTTAGATTTAAGATATTCAGAAAATTTACCTTTAAAAGAAGATTATGATTTATCTTTACAAGTTTTAAATAAATATAGAAAAACATTAAGATTTAATGCTTATCATTATTATGTAAAACAACATACAAATGTTGGAGGTTGTGCAGACTATAGAACTTTAGAAACAGAAAAAAAACAACTAATAGCATTTCAAAGAAAATGGGGTAAACAAATAGTGCAAGAAGATAAAGCTAGCAAAGGATATGACATTAATCCAATAGTAAAAATACCAATTAAAGGAATATAATGGCAAGACCTAAAAAATATAATATAGATACAAACCAAATAGAAAAACTTGCATCTTTAGGGTGTACAAATACAGAGATGGGTGATTTCTTTGGTTGTAGTCCTGATCTATTAGAAAAGAGTTATTCGGAATTTCTGACAAAAGGGAGGGCTAACCAACGAATACGTTTAAGACAGTTACAATGGAAGTCAGCAGAACGTGGAAATGTAACAATGCAAATCTTTCTAGGAAAAAATATGCTTGGACAACAAGATAGGTTAGAGGAGAACCAAATAGAAGAACCTTTGGTTTGGACAAATGATTAATGCCACTAACTGAACCCCAGAAAAAAGTTATAAGTTCAAAAGCTAGATTTAGAGTTTTAATTACTGGAAGAAGATTTGGAAAAACTTATTTAGCAATAAATGAGATAGCTAAATTTTCAAGTCAACCTAATAAAAGAGTTTGGTATGTTGCTCCAAGTTATAGACAAGCTAAAGCAATATGCTGGAGTGTATTAAAAGAAAAGATGATAGAACATAAGTGGGTTAAATCAATCAACCATAGCGACTTAACTATTACACTAAGAAACAACACACAGATAACATTAAGAGGAAGCGATAATGAAAACTCTTTAAGAGGAGTTGGTTTAGATTTTTTAGTATGTGATGAGTTCTCAGACATAAACAAAACAGTTTGGTATGAAGTATTAAGACCAACATTATCTGATACTGAAGGCTCTGCTTTCTTCTGTGGCTCACCGAGGGGGTTTGGTAACTGGAGTTATGAGTTATTTAAGATGGGAGAAACAAACAAAGACTGGGAGAGTTTCAAATACACAACATTAGAAGGTCAGCAAGTAAGTGAAGATGAAATAGAACAAGCAAAGCAAGATTTAGATTTAAGAACATTTCAGCAAGAATATGAAGCAACCTTTGTAAATTACTCAGGAATGATATACTATAACTTTAATAGAGAAAAAAATATAATAGAAAGATACAAAGATAATAGTTTATTTTTGCATATAGGATTAGACTTTAACGTAGACCCCATGTGTGCAGTTGTATCAATAATAGAGAATGATAAAGTTATGGTAATAGATGAGATACAAATATATTCCTCTAATACGAATGAAATGTGTGAAGAAATAAAAACAAGGTATAAGAATAAAAATATTGTTGTTTACCCTGACCCTAGTGCTAGACAAAGGAAAACATCTGCTGGAGGACAAACAGATTTATCTATATTAAAAAACTTTGGCTTTGATGTTAAATGTAGAAATACAGCACCATTGGTAAGAGATAGAATAAACGCAGTAAACTCTAAGCTAAAAAATGTTGCTGGTAAAAGTAGTTTATTTATTTTGCATACTTGTAAAAATGTGATAAAGAGTATAGAGCGACAAATTTATAAAGAGGGTACTCATGTGCCAGATAAAGATAGTGGATATGATCACATGAATGACGCATTAGGGTATTTGATAGAGTATAATTATCCTATAAGGAGAAACTTTAAACCAACTGACCAAAAGAGGTGGAGTTAATGAACAGAGAAGAATTACAAGAGAAACATCATTTATGGACAGCTAACATAGAGAACTGGGAGTTTTATATTCGCAGTTATTTAGGTGGCAATGATTACAAAAACGGATATTATTTACATAGATATATATTGGAATCACCAGAGGAGTATGATGCAAGAATAAGACATACCCCATTAGACAACCATTGTAAAAATGTTGTGCAAATATACACCAGCTTTTTATGGAGAGTTTCACCGACTAGGGATTACGGAAGTTTAGATGGTGATATACAACTACAGTCATTTATAAAAGATGCAGACCTTGATGGCAGAAGCTTCAATACTATTATGAGAGAGGTGCAGATGAACGCAAGTATCTATGGTAACTGTTGGGTTGTTGTAGATAAACCTCAAAGCAATGCAAAGACCAGAGCAGAGGAACTGGCTCAAGATATTAGACCATATGTTTCAATATATACACCAGAGAATATTGTTAATTGGAGTTATAAAAGGGCAAGTAGTGGAAGGTTTTATTTAGATTATTTAGTTATTGTAGAAGATATAAATTCAGAGAGAGCAATATTAAAAGTATTTACTGAAGAAACGATAAGCACTTATGAGGTTGAAGAATATGAACAAGAATATGCAGAGGGTGAATCAAAACTAATAGAAGAAATACCTAACCCAATAGGAGTTATTCCAGCAGTTAATGTTTACAACCTAAGAGGGAATAAAAGACCCATAGGTATAAGTGATTTATCAGATGTTGCTTACTTACAACAATCTATCTACAACGATTACTCAGAAAAAGAACAGTTGATACGATTAGCAAACCACCCCAGTTTAGTTAAAACCCCTAATGTAGAAGCTAGTGCTGGGGCTGGTTCTATTATAGAAATACCAGAAGATTTAGATTCTGCTTTAAAACCTTACATCATTCAACCTAGTGGACAAAACCTAGATGGTATAATGAAGTGTATACAAAACAAAGTAGATGCTATTGATAGAATAACCCACATGGGTTCAGTAAGGGCTACTGGTGGACAGATAGCTAGTGGAATAGCATTACAGACAGAGTTTCAATTACTTAATGCAAGATTATCAGAGAAAGCAGATTACTTAGAAAATGCAGAAGAACATATCTGGTCATTGTTTGCTAGATGGTTAGATAAAGAGTTTGATGGTTCTATAAATTACCCAGATACTTTTGATATAAGAGATTGGGCTAATGATATGCAATACTTACAAATGGCTAAAGCAAGTGGTGTAAAATCAGAAACATTTAACAAAGAAATAGATAAGCAAATAGCAGACACAGTCATAGATGATAATGATAAGATTAAAACTATTAATGAGGAGATTGACAACGCAAGAGCAGTTAGAGGTCAGTTTCAAACCACAAATGTAGAAGGAGTGACAGTTGGCGAAACGGAAGAAGAAACGAGTTCCTAAAGATAAAAAGACCAAGATACCTAAAAAGTATCTATCAGGGTTAAAAGGTTCTAAACGTACTAAAAGGGCTAGTTTAATTAAACAAGTTAGTTCGCTATACAAAAGTGGTGCAAGGATACCTAGAGCATTATTAAGAAGAAGGACGAGGGTATAATGGCAGTAAAAAGAAAACCTTTATCAGCTACAACTATTAAAACACTTAAAACAAAAGCTAAGAAGTCTAAACTATTTAATCTAGCTGACCTCAAGGCTAGTTTTCGTAGAGGGCAA
>Ga0070750_10000931_pt1 | contig 16332 bp, 17 predicted proteins | sample VirMetDEL_Nov_24_FD_77013 | JGI IMG/M metagenome (GOLD analysis project Ga0070750, IMG submission 77013) | Aqueous microbial communities from the Delaware River and Bay under freshwater to marine salinity gradient to study organic matter... | ecosystem: Environmental > Aquatic > Marine >...
AAAGGTAGAGCATTTGACTGGTTTTAGTTGGGATAAGTATAATGAGAGGAAGGAGCCTTTGAAGAAAGTTTGGGCTGATTTTAAAGCTGATTTGTTTAACCCAGAATACAAAGTTGTTGGTCAAAATTTATTGGGCTTTGATGTCTATATGGTAGCTGGAATGCAAAGGTTGTTGGGGGAAACTCCTGATTATTCTTATCTTAATCGGATTTATGACACTAGAGCTTTTGGTAAGGCTTATAGAGAGGATTTAAAAAAGCCCAATAAAGACTTACTTAGTTGGCAGTATAAAATAATTCATGACCGATCTCTAAAGGCTAGAGTCTCTCAAAATCAGTTATTAAAATTTTTTGGGATAGAATTTGAAGAAGAAAGACTGCATGATGCGCTTTATGATAATAAGATGTGCTTTAAGGTTTTTTCTGCACTTAAAAAAGAAATGAATTTATGATGTTTGAAAATTTTTCTGTTTACGATGATTGTGAGCCACTTGGAGTGGAGTTACCAAAAACTTCAGTTAGCGAAGCTGTTTTGAGTAGTATTGGCCTTGATAAAGAGAGTTCGACTAAAGAGATTATGTATGAGCTTGCCCGTAAGGGTTTGCGAGACAAAGGCATTATAAATTTCAGTAATAAGAAAGAGTATTTTGATCGCACAATACAAGAGTTGGAAACTTTCGAAGAACTTGGCTTCACAGATTATATTTTGTTGAATTGGGATGTTTTAAACTTCTGCCATGAGAATGAAATTCCTACTGGAGCAGGTCGTGGTTCTGCTGCTGGCTCTTTAGTTTTGTATTTACTTGGGGTAACCAATATTGATCCCATCCCACACAACTTGTTCTTTGAGCGTTTTGTTTCGAAGAGCCGTGCTAAGAAAGTTTACGACAAGCGGAATAAAGAGTTTCTTGTCGGTAGTCTACTCCCTGATGTTGACTCAGACATTAGTTATGAGCAAAGGCAGAGAGTCATTCAATACATTGAACAGAAGCATGAGGGTAGGACAGCAAAGATTTTAACCTTTAACACTTTTAGTTCTAAACTTTGCATTAGGGAGGCAACCAAGTATTTTGATGAGGCTAAGGAGGATCAAGCCAATATGGTTAGCGATATGATTCCAAAGCTTCATGGTAAAGTTTCATCTTTAGAAAATGCAAGGCAGGAAAATGAAAAGTTTGATGCTTGGGCGAAGAAGCATAAGAGAACTTTTGTTAATGCGAAGAAGATAGAGAATTTGATTAAAAATACAGGAGTTCATCCATCTGGCATTGCCATCTGCTCCCAATCAATCGGAGATGTTGTTCCTCTTCAAAAGACTAAAGATGGGGACTTAGTGACAGGCTACAACATGCATGATGTTGCTGACCTTATGGTTAAGTTCGATATTCTTGGTCTTAGGACGTTAACAATCGCTCACAGGACTTGTGACAAGATCGGCATTAGCATAGATGATATAGATCCTAATGATTCATTCATATATGAAAAACTTCAAACCTATAATCACCCAGAAGGTCTCTTTCAGATCTCTGCTGATACAAACTTTAGGGTTTGCCAAGATGTAAAACCAGACAATTTAAATGAACTTTCTGACGTTGTAGCTCTTGCAAGGCCGGGGGCTTTACAATTTGTTGATGAATATGTCCGTCAAAAACAAGCTCCTTTATCAAGCAATCTCCACGAAGATTTAGACGAAATTCTTTCTTGGTCTAAAAATGTTATTTTGTATCAAGAGCAGTTGATGCAAATCGCCAATAAGGTTTTCAGCCTAAGCTTAGAAGAAGCGGAAACTCTTCGTCGGATCGTTGGTAAGAAAAAAGTAGAGGAGATGCCGAAGTGGAAGGATAGAATTTATGATGCTGCAAAAGCTCTAGGGCTAGATGACCAGATCAGTGATTTCTATTGGACTGCGTTACAAGCTTCTGCCGATTACTCATTTAACAAGTCTCACAGTTTCGCTTATGCTGAATTAGCAGCTAAGACTGTATACTTAAAATACAAATACCCTAGAGAGTTTTTCTTATCTGTTCTGGAGTCTTCTGAATTTGATCCAGAACCTCTTGAAGTTGTTACTTCTGTCCATGAAGAGTTAGATCACTTCGGTATTAGATTATTGCCTCCAAGCTTATTTAAATCAAATATGGATTTTTCAATTGAGGGCAATGACATTAGATATGGTCTTAATGGAATTAAAGGCATTTCTTCTAAATCCAAAGAGGGTCTTTTGTCTTTCAAGGGGTCAGACGGGTTCAAAAGCAAGTACGATGTATTCACTGCTGCTAAAAATTGTGGGATTAACATTTCAGTGTTGGCAGCTTTGATTCAAGCTGGAGCTATGGATGATTCTACAGAGAAAAGAGGTAGGTTAGTTTTAGAAGCTCAAGCTTTCAATATACTGACAGATAGAGAGAAGAGAAATTTTAATCTATTTAAAGAGAGGTTTGGCGATGATATTTTAAAAGCGATATCAGAAGTGATTAAGGTTAATGCTGTTGCTGATGATGGTCGTCCAATAATGAAAGAGTCTAGATTTAATACTTTCAAGAAGAACTTCAAGAACTACAGGGAGATGTTTAATAAAAATAAGCCATTTCAGAAGTTTTGTAATTGGTGGTATGAGAATACTTTATTAGGGTATAGCTATTCTTTTGATTTGAAAGACTGCTTTGAAGATGAATTCGGCTCCATGAGTTGTTTAAGAGAGATTGATGAGATATCAGAAAGGACTAGTTTTAAAGTGGCTTGCCAAGTAAAAGATTTTTTCACTAAAGTTTCTCAAAGTGGTAACAAGTATATGATGATTAGAGCCTCTGACAATACAGGCTCTGCTAGTTTCTTAATGATGGACAACTCTAAGGGCGATACTCTCTCTAACTTCCTTTCACAATACAAAATATCGAAAGATTGCATTTTAATCTTGAACGCTAGCAAGGGGCGTGGTAGTAGTTTTGTGAACTCAGCTAGAGTGATAGATACTAAGATCATGATGAAACTTAGGGATCTCAATAAAAAATGAACGACTTGCCATTTACTCCACAATTAACCTGCGTCCTCAAGGATGCTCAAGATTTGAATGAATTCCTTGGGAGGAATAAAGTCGATCTAGATGTTTTTTTTCATTCGTTTATTAATGACTTAAGTTTATCTTGTGAGAGTATTCTTGAACCATTCTCTTGTAGGGACGCTTTGCTTTTGGCATCTCAAAAAGTCATTGATAAGAAGAAGCCTAATAAAATTGTTTGCAAAAGATATTCCACTAAATTAAACAAGCTAATTAATGAATGTAAGTTTATACAGAGGGATTTATTTGGATTAGATTATGTCAGTCCAGAATCTATCCTTCTTTGTTTTTTGAGCGAAGGGTTTACTCCGAAGGCTTTTGTTGGGATTTTAGATAAAGACGACAGGGATCTAATGGTGGAATCTATAACTCGTTTTATAAGAGATGAAGAGGACGTTAAGCTAGAACCAGAATATTCTTTCCCTGATGATATCTCTGTAGATATGGTTGGAAAATGGATTGGTATGTTTGACGAAAACCCAATTCTTGATCAGTTCGCAGAAAATTTAAATTTAAAAGCGTCCCGCGAAGAGTTTGATAAAATAGTAGACTTTGACGATAAAATATCAGAGATTGCGACTATCCTTTGTAGGAAGAAAAAACCAAATGCAATTTTAGTGGGGCCAGCAGGAACTGGTAAAACCTCTCTGATTGAGGGTTTAGCATCTCAAATTGTCAATGGAGAAGCTCCAGAACTTATCGCTAATAAAGTCATCTACTCTCTTAGTTTATCCAGTATGGTCGCTGGGACACAGTATCGTGGTCAGTTTGAAGAGAGGTTGGAAAAGTTCGTAGATGAGGTAAAAAAGTATGAAAATATCATCTTGTTTATAGATGAAGTCCATACTCTTGTTGGAGCAGGAGGAACTACAGAAAATTCTCTAGAAGCTTCTAATATACTCAAGCCTGAGCTTGCTCGTGGTACTATTAGTTGTATTGGGGCGACTACGATTAACGAATATACGAACACGATTAAGAAAGACTCTGCTTTAGATCGTCGCTTCGAAAGGGTTATTATTAAGGAGCCTTCTAAGTTCCAGATGAAGGAAATTTTACCTACTATAACTTCTTACTACGAAGACTTCCATACGGTTAAGTATACTGAAAATTTTGTTGATCATGTTATTGATTTTTGTGAGAGATATCTCCCCAACAAATTTTATCCAGATAAGGCAATTGATGTGGTCGATCATTGTGGAGCGCAAGCTAAAGTTTCTCACTGGGGTAACGATAGTTCGTTCAAAGAATTACAAAAAGAAATAAAAGATAGCGATATAGATCTAACCTCGACAGAATCGGTATTGTCGTTTGTAACAGAAAAATTATCAGGCTGGTCAGAATCAAAAGAAGGAGAAACTCCAGAGGTTACAATGAAGCATCTTAAAGACTTTTTCTCAAAGAAAGAGAACCCTCTTAGGAAGCCAAAAAATTTATCTAACCTCTCAGGAAGCTTGAAGAAAAAGTTTCTAGGGAATGATAAGGTTATTGATTCTCTTATTGAATCTATCTCTCTATCTAATTATGGGATGTATAAAAAAGGGGCAGCTCCCAGCATCTATTGTATTACTGGGGTAGAGTCTAGTGGAAAGAGTTTCTTCTGTTCGACTTTAAAAGATTCTTTAGAGAAAAGTGGGGTAAATGTGCTGAACTATAGCGGAGTTCATTTTTCAGATGAGTTCGCGAAGTTTAAAATTTTGCCAGAAGTAATGAATAATACCTCTCTATGTGAGAAGATCAATATTCATCCTAATAGCGTTATCATTATCGATGACTTTCATAAACTACATCCTTCTGTAAAGACTATATTTGCTCAGATATTAAAGGACGGGAAGCTCCAGATGTCGAATGGTGACCTAGCAGATTTCTCTAATGCTAAAATATTTGTTACAAGTGGAGTGGAAAATATAGCATCAATGGGCTTCAATTCAAAAGAGGATTCTCCAACTTCATCTATTTTTAAAGAATTATTATCCTTGGTTGACTGCAATTTAGTATTAAAAGAGGTCCGTAAAAAAGACATATTTAGAATCCTGTATCATAAAATAGAGAAGATTAACGAGGATTTAAGGTTGAGTAATATAGAGGTTGAGTTTACACTAAGTTTCTTAAAGAAGTTTGCTCGTTCCTCTAAAAATCTAGTTGACTTTGAGGAAAGGTTTGATACTTATATTAATAAGTTCATTTGCGAGAAAATCACAGAAAACTGCTCTAAAATAAATCTTAATAAAATTAAAGTATGAACGAAGAACGAATATTGTTCTGTTGCCCTAACTGTGGGGGTGATATGGAGGGGGACGGATACACAAGGGTTCTTCATTGCGAGTTTGTAGATGACATACTTGATATTGAGCCAGATGCTAACCCTATTTTTTGCAAGGATTTTAGTTGATAAATTTTTAATTGCACTTAGAATAACGTGTTATGAAATTAAATCGGAAGCAGAAAACTGCACTTAATGTTATTCGCGGAACTCGTGGTCGTTTCTTTGGTCTTCACACTTCTCAGGGAGAGACTTTGAACGCACAGTTTCGTGGCGAGACTGATAGTTATATCCAAGTATTTGACCGCAATAATGGCCTTCTTCGTCGTTTTGCCAAAACAAGTCTCGACAAAGTTTCATTTGGGAAGTAATGAGTGGTTCTACCTCAAGGTATTTGAGAAACTTGATTTCATTTCAAGCAGACCCAATCATGAAAAGAGTTTATAAGCGCCTTAAAAAACGCTATACTAAACTACCTCACAATAAGAAGCACTTAATTAAATCTTATATCAATCGATGAACGAAAATAATACATCCAGTGAATGGTCAGAGCGTGAAATCGGAGCCTTATGGCGTAAGGGTGGTGAAAAACCCTTTTATTCCGGCAACCTCACAATCGGAGACGAAAAAGTTGAAATCGTGATCTTTAAGAATAAATTTAAAGAGAAGGATACTCAGCCAGATCTTCGTATTTACAAGAGCAAAGCTTTGCAGAAGTAATGGCTCCAGAACAAGAGCAAGAGCTTCACGAAGCCCTTGTGAATCATATTACAAGCAACTTAACTTTCGCAGAGTTAATAGATATAATCTCCACTTTGGTTAAAGAAGAGGTTGATCGAAAGCTTGAAAATATGAGTGAAGAAGAAAAACTTCAAAGTTACAGTGAAGTTTTTGAAAAAAATGTGTAACATCATTTGATGGAATACGATTTTTCTAAAGAAGCTAAGGAATTTCTTGAGTCTCAAGCTGCCAAGCGATCTGGGCCTAAAAGTGGAGCGCAAACTCCAGCGAAGCCTAGTGAGCGTAAAAAGGGTTCTAGTAAGAACAAAAAAGGCAGCGCGGGTAAAGATGGAAAGAAAATTACCTTCTCAGAAAAAGTTGTTACTGCTCTAAAAAACAAAGTTAAGGAGCATAACGAAAAACATTCCAAAAAAGTTTCTCTTACACAGCTTAAAAAAGTATACCGCAGAGGTGCGGGGGCATTTAGCTCTAGTCATCGCGTTGGAAAGACCAGAGGTCAGTGGGCGATGGCTAGGGTGAACATGTTTTTAAAAATGGTGCGTGGGGGTAAGGTTAAGAAGTCTTACCGCGCAGCAGATCAAGATATTGCTAGGGGTTCTGAGGATTATTATATAGAATATCAAAATAATGTTTTTAATGATTTCGACGAGCTTGATTTTGCTTACGCTCGTTTCGATCTGCAAAGAGTTGAGGCTTTAGAAGAATCAAACCAAGATATTGAGGATCTTGAATATACAGAGGCAGAGAAAAAAACTTTAAATAAGCCTTTTCGCCTAAAAGGTGGCAAGAAGAAGTTTGGAGTTTATGTAAAAAACCCAAAAACTGGTAATGTGATTATGGTTAAGTTTGGTGATCCCAATATGGAGATCAAACGTGATGATCCAGATCGCCGCCGTAATTTCCGCGCTCGTCATAAGTGTGACACAGCTAAAGACAAAACTACTCCCCGCTACTGGAGTTGCAAATTTTGGTCTAAAAAGCCTGTTAGTTCAATGGCTTCTGAAGAAGTCATCGCTTGGGATGATAACGAAAAGTTCTCTCAGTGGTGCTGGGACGAGGAGTCTTTTGCAGAGCATCAAGATTTGTTGAATGGATATCCATTCTTAGAATCAGTAAAAGAAATTGTAGAAGACGAAGGCGAACTTTAATATAATACCTTTGTGAGAAGGGTATTAGTTACTGGTAGTGAAGGTTTTATTGGGAAAAATCTCTGTCCTTATCTTGAAAAAAGAGGAATAGAGGTCGTTACTTACGACATTAAATTTGGGAATGATCTGCCTCCCTTGAATGGTATTGATGCAGTAATCCACCTTGGAGCTAATTCAAGCACAACAGAAACTGACTTAAAAAAGATATTAAATGAGAATTTTATATTCTCTGGCACTCTTTACCAGCTATGCGCTAATATGGAGATTAAATTCCAATATGCTAGTAGTGCTTCAGTGTATGGTGTAGCAGATTCTTTTAGAGAAGATCAATTCTGCGTTCCTCTAAGTCCTTATGCGTATAGTAAATATATGTTTGACAATTGGCTCTTGAATGAGCATCATCCATATCAAGGGTTCCGTTACTTTAATGTTTATGGACCTCATGAAGAGCATAAAGGGGATCAAGCTAGTCCCATCACTAAATTTATCAAGCAAGTTCAAGAAGATGGAGAGATCAAAGTATTTAGGGGAAAAGCAAGTAGAGATTTTGTCCATGTGGAAGATGTTTGTGAGGTGCATTATAGGATGCTTCATCATGACGATAGCGGTATTTTTAATGTTGGGACTGGTAGCTCTGTTTCTTTCAAGGACATTGCTGATAAAATGGCAGAAAACTCTGGAGCGAAAGTCAAACAGATCGCGATGCCACAAAAATTAAAAGACCAGTATCAAAAATTTACTAAAGCAGATATTACAAAACTTACTTCTGTGATTGGCGAGATGGAGTGGAAACAAGTTTTAGAGTGTATATAGAATAAGAATAATGTCTTTAATTAAAACTCTAGCCAAAAGCCTACAACTCTACCTTGAATTAAGGAATAAATTGGCTTTTTTTGAAATAAAAAATCAACATAGAAACATAAAAAATGAACTTATTAACGAAATTGAAGAATTACGGGCCGCTGGTGATAGCAACTCCTCTGATCGCGCTGACCTCTTGCGGAAGCGTCTCAAATCCGAAAACGACGACTTTGAACATATATCAACCGTCTTCATTAAAGCTCAAGGCGGGTCAGCCAATCCAGACTGAAGAGGGAGTTTATACCCCCCAGATAGATGAGGTTTGGCATTCTGATGCTAGATACAGAAAACTAGAAAGAGAACTTTTTGATTAATTAAATCTATTCCTGCGTCTTAAGAGTAGAATTATAGGTATAGCATTAAACAAAATAGAATTAACCTCTGGAATTGCAGTACCTGTATTACCATTGAACTTTAGTATCGCAGGGTTTTGAGAGAAAGATACACCATTCAAGTAAATGTCATCTCCTTGTTCTGTAAATTCGCTTAATGAATTTAACGTAAGTTGAGCATTTGGATATAAGTTTACAGTCGATCTTTCAGCGTTACTATTAATTGCGTCTCCAGCTCCTCGTAGAGTTAGGCTACTTGTTGAATCAACATTTATTTCTAATCCAACAGAAGAAAACATAGCATCTATATTAGAACCTTCAAAGATATTTAAAGTAGAAACAACATTATCATCATCATTCACTCCAGTAAAACCATTGCTGTTTTGAAAAGTAAAATCTGTAGATTTTAATGTTACTGAAAAACCATCACCGATTTCTATATTTGAATAAGAGGGGCTGTCTTCAAGTATTAAGGCATCTGTTATAGTTAATATACTAGCAATAGGAGAATCCCTGTCTAATTCTAGAGAATCTGATTGGGAAAAATCCCAGTTTGGAGCGTCATAAAAATCATAAATTTCCGCTTCATCTGCATCCCAAGTGATAACCATATCTAATTTCTTATCTTCACTTTCAGCTATCTCCACAACCTCCTCATTACTGATCTGGATCGGTCTTTGGATGTTGACTACAGGGTTAATATTAGGGTTTTCCGTAGGGTTTATTAGGAATACATTTCCTTCTACAGATGTAATAACAGCAGATTTAGCTACAGAAATAATTGAGAGTAGGGTTATGAGTGTGCGCTTCATTTCTTCTTTTTTAGTATAAAGTTTTTAAGTTTAGTTAAATTCCCTGTCAACTTACCCAATAACCTGCCCAATTTACTATCTTCAGGCACAATATAAGAAAGCGTCCCCAATAAACCCAAGATAGAAATAATAAACTCAGGCATTGATCCCATGTAAGGAGCGAGTATTTTTTCGAATAAATCTTGCATAATAATTATTTTTTAATCATGTCAGGAAGTTTTATGACATCAGGGACTTGAGTGACTTGATCATCTTCTTCTAGTTCGAATGTTTCTTCTGAATTCTCAATATCTGTTTTTTTCTTTTCACCCTCTTCAGGCTGTTCTTCAGGCTCACCCTCTTCAGGTTCTCCCTCCTCTTCTTTGTCTTCTTTGTCTTCTTCTTCGTCGTCTTCTTTGTCTTCTTTGTCTTCTTCTTCGTCGTCTTCTTTGTCTTCTTTGTCTTCTTCTTCGTCGTCTTCGTCGTCTTCTTCAGACTCCCCCTCTTCTTCAGACTCCTCCTCTTCTTTAGATTCTTTCTCTTCTTCAGATTCTTCTTCTTTAGATTTTTCATCTTCGGACTCCTCTTCGGATTCTTCGGTTTCCTCTCCTTCAGTTTCTTCTTCAGTTTCTACAGAATCCTCTTCTTTAACAGCTTCTCCTTCGCCTTCTTCATTATTTTCTTCTGTAGGCTCACCCTCATTTCCTTCGGCCTCGTCAGACGCTTCGCCTTCCCCCTCTTCGCCAACAGACCCTTCATCTTCTCCTTCTTCTCCCCCTTCGTAACCTTCTTCAGATGTCCCTACAACATCTCCATAACCTTTTTCAGCATACTCTACTATAGCTTCAGTAACACCTCCAAAGGGTTGAAATCCAATTGTAGTTTCAGTGAAGTTGTTTAAATTAGAAAATACTTGATGTTCTTGCTCTGCTACAACAGCTATTTCAGTACCTTTTTCTTTTGTTGTTTTTGCTTGGAAATAAGCTCCACTCCCTATGGACATAGTGCCAGCCACTCCGATTGTACCCACTTTTTGAACTGTCTCTTGTACAAAAGCAGTTAAGCCAGTGGCAGCACTTGCTGTTTGAGTTGTTGCCCCAGCAGCGGCTACCGCAGCCGTTCCTTTTGCAGCTTTATCTAAAATTTCTTTATTTTTCTCAGCTATTTCTGTTAGCTTATCCATAGTAGAAGTCTCAGGCGTTTCAGCTTTTACTTCTTCGCTTTTATTTTTTTGAACTTTTTCTTTTTTTTCTGAGACTTCCTCCTCTGTAATCTCTTCTGCTACAGGTTCTTCTTCGACTTCGCAGCCACATTCTTCACAAACACATTTTTGGCTTTCTAAGTGTTTTATTTTTTGCAATAAAGCCCATGCAGACTCTCTGGCATGTCTATCTAACTCAGATATGATCTCACTGTCTTGGGGATTGCAATATTTCATTGCAAAATTTTCCGCTTCATCAAGATCTTTATCATCCAATCCCATCACTTATTCATACACAAAAACATTTTTTTGGTGTAATGTATTTTACATGGATTTTAAAAATCTAATCAGGGAGTTTCTAGATGGTGGTTGGGTGATCCCTGTGATTGGAGCATCTGGCATGATTGCTCGTATGCTTACATATAAAGGTAATGTTTCTATAAAATGTTTTTTAAGGAATGTTGTCGCTGCTGCTATACTATCTGGTATTCTATGGTTTGTCTTGCAGGATGCGCCTATAAGTGATTTTATTAAGGCTATTTCTTATGGTGTTGTTGGAGTAGTAGCTCCAGAGATAATCAATGGGGTAATTGCATTAGCGAAGAAGTTTGAAAAGAATCCTGATAAATTCTTAAAAAAATAGATAATTAGTGTAACATAAAACAATGGCTGGGACAAAATATGATATCGTTATTGAGCAGGGTGCTTGTCTCGACATTCCTTTGACTTTAAAGGATGATTCTAATACTGCCTATGATTTAAGGACAGATCAGGTTTATTTGACTGGAGTTATTTATCGTGATTATGATCAAGCGGTTCAAGCTACCTTTACTTATTCGGAAACTGATGCTGAAAATGGTGCTGCGAAGATGTCTTTAGATAGTTCAGACACTCAAGCTATGGAGCCAGCTTATAGTTCCTATGATATATTTTTAATTAAATCAGATGGTTGTGTTGATAGGTTGTTATATGGAACGGCGACTATTAGCGGAACCGCCGTTCCTCTTCCATGAGTATTAATGTAACAGTTACAGAGACTCCGAATGTAGACCTGTCGATATCTTCTTCGACAGGTTTAAATGTCGGTGTTGGTGGGACATCTCACAATTCACTTGTGGGCATCCAAGGGGGAGATACAGGCGAATATTATCACTTAACATTAGATCAGTATAATCAAATAGGAGGCAACCCAGATGCCTTTGTAAATATCACAGGAGAAGAAACAATCTCTGGAGTGAAAACTTTTGCTTCTGGTTATATAATCAATGCTGGTGGACAAGAGATATTTGTTACTGGTGATCTTGATGGTTCTGATAGGAAGCTTTATATTGATGCTGAATCACTTATTATTGGAGATAACGCAGTAAACTCACTATATTCTGCTGCACTACTTGGTAGTGGTAACCAAATTTTTGGTGATTATGATATTATAGCAGGAGGTGAGTTAAATATTATTAGTGGTGATGATTATTCTGTTATTATCGGAGGGAGGTCTAATTTAATAGAGTTAGGAGGATTAGGCTATAATACAATAAATGGCGGTACTTCGCATTCCATTAAGCAGTCTACAGCATCTCTTGTTGATGGAGGTTATGATAATGACATTTTAGGAGCTTCTAATGCGGTTATTGTTGGTGGACAAAGTAGTAATATTACTAGTGGTACTATAGCCCCTGATCACTCTATAATTTTAGGTGGCGAGAACAATAATATTCAGGATGCTTCTAATGCTATTGTAGTTGGTGGTGTTAATAATTTCGCTAGTGGATCTTTTTCTACGGTTATGGCTGGAAGAGGCGGTAGGGCTATACATGAAGGCTCTATGGTTTTAGCTGATGGTAAAACGGGTAGAACGAAATCTTCTTTTGCTGAACATGGGTTAACAATTGATTTCGCGAGTGGTGTAGATGTGCCAACAGGTAATTTGGCGGTAGCAGAAGACATAACTATGGGTGGAGAGACGGTGGCTACGAGAACTTGGGTTCAATCTCAAGAAACTAGCCAAAGATTCGATACTGTTTTACCTTCTGGTATAGATGAGACAGGAATAGAATTCAGCACTGCATTCTCTTCTGCACCGATGGTTCAATGTGAACTCCAATTACCAAATGGTGGTGAGAGAACTTACTTTTTAGCAGTAAGAGATATAACTACTACTGGATTTTTTGTTGAGCTTTCTGATAATATAGGCACGGGATATACACTACAAACTAGAGCAATACCAAATACATAATGGCATTAGAAGTAAAATTAAAAAATTTAGTTGTAGAGACTCTTAATTCTGAGAATGTCTCAAAAGCTATTTTTGGCGGTGGTTCTGAGAATCCCAATGTTAACTCTCAGCAGAGTCAGTTTATTATTTCTAATGGCTTCTTTTCTACCGCTGGAGATGCCCAGACTTGTTTATTTTTGCTTCGTGGTAGTTCTACGGATGATTCTGAGACTGAGTTGTTTTTAGATGGTTCTAGTGCTAGATTCATCTTAGAAGATAATACTTCTTACTTTTTTAGTTGTCAGTTTATAGCTAGAGCTGAAAATGGGGGCAGTGCTGTTATGCATGTTAATGGCGGGGCAAGGAGGGGATCTAGTGCAAACTCTGTAGAAATATTGGGGGAACCTCATAATCACATTATTCACGATGGAATAGGTGTGGGTGATGTTCAATTTTCAGTAAGCCCTTCGAATGGGTCTTTGAAATTCTTTGCTACTGGTAAATCTGATACAAATATTCGCTGGTTGGGGAAAATTGATTTAACTCAATTGAAATATTAATTTTCTGATTTTATCTTTGTTGTGTAACTAAGTTTAACTAGTTACTCATCATGGCGACCAATATAATTTATAAAGGCGAACTTAACGGCACTCAGGTAGACTTTCAAACAGGTAGCCTGACGGATATATCAACCTTCACTGGAGATGTAAGGGGAGCAGCAATACAGAACTCCATTACAGATGGGGTTACGGATCGTGGAGCATCACAAGATGCAATTCATGCGATGTCTGGCTTTTTGGCAGCTAATGCTCACCCAACTGTTACTCCAGCTTCTAATATTGCGATTGATAATTCAAGTGGCACAGTTCTTCAAGATGCTTCTTTCACTTTTGATAGCGATGGTCATGTTACTGCTGCTAGTTTTGATTCTATAAATTTAGATACTATTTATTCGACGATAGTAGATGTTAATTCTATTTCTGGGGCTTTAAGAACAGATATTGGCACTAATGATACTGAACTTGGAGATTTAAGGACTGCTACGGGTGTTTTAAATGCTGGTATTACTGGTAATGATGCTGAACTTACAACTTTAAGGACTGCTACTGGTTATTTGGAAAATGAGATTGACGCTCTCCAAGCTGTTTCTGGCGTTCCTAATTTAGATGCAGTTACTGATGTTAATGGTGTTACAACCAATGATATTACTGTTGGTGATATCCGTGTTGGTGGTGGAAATATTACTGGTCCAGCTACAATCACTATTGACCCTGATGCTGTTGGTTCTTCTGGATTAGTTGTTATTGCGGGAGATCTTCAGGTTGATGGAACAACAACCACCATTAATTCTACAAGCGTACAAATTGATGATCTCAGCTTAGTTCTTGGTACTGGTGCTCCAAATGCTGCGGCTGCTGATGGTGGAGGTATTATCATTGATGGGACTGGGGCTGCTAACATTGCTGAGTTTACTTTTGATGGCGGTAATAATCGTTGGAAAACAAACTCCATAGATATTGCTGCTGATATTGTTGGTAATGCTTCTACAGCAACATCTTGGGCAGCAGACTCTAGGATAGAGTTAGGTGGAGATTTGCAAGGAAATGTCGATTTTAACGCAGACATGACTGGGACTCTGACTGCAACAATTGCGAATGGAGCTGTTGAAAATGACATGTTGGCAGGTTCTATTGCTAACTCAAAGCTTTCTAATAGTTCTGTTTCTTACGGTGGAGTTGCTCTATCATTGGGTGGGTCAGATGCTACTCCAGCTTTCGATCTTTCAGATGCGACTAATTATCCTACGACAGCTTTGGTTGGAACCATTACGAATACCCAATTAGCAGGTTCTATAGCAAATTCTAAGTTAGCAAATAGTTCTGTTAATTATGGTGGAGTTAGTCTTTCGTTAGGTGGTTCAGATACGACTCCTGCATTTGACCTTAGTGATGCAACTAATTATCCCACCACAGCTCTTGTAGGAACAATTACCAATACTCAGTTGGCTGGTAGTATTGCCAACTCTAAGTTAGTTTCTGATTCAGTTAATTTTGGTGGAGTTACTGTTGCTTTAGGTAGTTCAGATGAGACTCCCGCATTGAATCTTTCGGATGCTACTAACTATCCTACAACGGCACTTGTTGGCACAATCACTAATGCTCAGTTAGCAGGTTCGATTGCGAACAACAAACTGACTAACAGTAGCATTACTCTTAGTGCTGGTAATGGTCTTTCGGGAGGTGGCACAGCTTCTCTTGGAGGATCATTTGCTTATTCTACAAAATCAGATCAAGGCCATCTTGATGAGATTGAAATTGGTTCTGACAATAGTGCAGAAACTAATGTTGTAACAAAAGGTGGTATCATTATACTTCGCGGGACTGATAATGATGGAATTACCACTTCTGGAAATGATGGCAATGCTGTAGCTTTAAATGATAAGACTACAGTCGCTTTCGAAGGTGTTGTCCAATCAGCGAGAATAGACCAAGACTCTGATAATGGCAGTTATGTTGCCATGTGGAAGATTCAAGGCGTGATTCGTCGAGATGCTGATAGCACTAACATGTTACAATCTTTTGTAACTAAAATATTTGCTGGTTCTAACGCTTCTTCTTATGGTCTATCTGTAAGTGTAAGTGGAAATGGCTTGAAAATTAACAGCGATCAGACTTCTGGCAATTTAATCACTTCCGCTACTATTAATTATAACTGGATTGAAGATACTTCAGCCTAATACATAAAATAAATACTAAACCTGTCCCAATTTGTGTTGGGGCAGGTTTTTTTTGTGCATTTACTAGGGAAAGAGTGTAACAAATCATATAATTCATAGTTATGTCTGAGTATTTCGTAGGATCAACAGGAGCAAACAACCAAACCACCTTTGAATCTTTATCGACTTCTGAGGTTCTGGATGATTTACAGTTAAATACTACACATTCCCCGACATTTAATGGATTAACTGTTGGAAACCATGTATTACCAAATGCGGATTCCACAATAGATCTGGGGACTAATAGTACTAGATTCGCAAACGTATATGCTGACACTTTATATGGTGATGGCAGTAACTTAACAAATTTACCGTCAGGAGCTGACAACACTAAACTACCACTAGCAGGTGGTACAATGTCTGGGGCTATTGCGATGGGTAGCCAGAACATTACTGGTGGTGGTAGCTTTTTCGCTAACTTATTTAGTGTCGGTAATGAAGGTAAGGTTGTTAGTACATCATCTTTAGGTTTACAACTCCAAGCAACAGGAAGTCAGAAGCCAATAACATTCTCCACAAACGATGGGGGAATTACTGAGAGGATGCGAGTCCATACAGATGGCAACGTTGGTATAGGAACAGGAGCAACGGCTCCAGCGGATAAATTAACGATCCAAGAAGATTCTGCTGATTTTTCTATAAGGAAGACTGATGGCACTTTATCCGCTAGAATAGTTCAATTCGGGAGCGGGGCTTCTGAACTTAGACAGTATGATGCGTCAGGGAGTCAAAAGGTTAGCATTAATACAGTAGGGGATTCATATTTCAATGGTGGCAACGTTGGCATAGGAGCAACTATTCCTAGTTCCCTTTTACATATCAATGCTGCTGACGGGATAATGGTCGATACTTTTACTGCATATATAAGAAATCAAGAAGCAACAGCAGGGGATAATTTTGGGTTGGGTATACAAGCAGGTAGCAATTCAAGTGATGTTTCATTACAGGTTAGT
>Ga0070750_10000937_pt1 | contig 16303 bp, 13 predicted proteins | sample VirMetDEL_Nov_24_FD_77013 | JGI IMG/M metagenome (GOLD analysis project Ga0070750, IMG submission 77013) | Aqueous microbial communities from the Delaware River and Bay under freshwater to marine salinity gradient to study organic matter... | ecosystem: Environmental > Aquatic > Marine >...
AATAATGCATAGTAGTTAAGATTTTTCCTACACTATTCTCTTAATAAAGGTGTACGAAAATTCTCAACAATCTCAACTCATTTTATTTTTTATTTTTTTTTCTTCGCTTCTACTATATGAAATATTTTTGTGGAGAATGGTATGCCGATTGCTTAAGAATGGAAGGGTATCTTGACGAGATTGATTTTTATTCAGGAAGTGAAAGAAAAAAAATGTGTAAAACAGGAGGCTCTATGTTATATGGATTAACATGGAAAGGTTTTCTTAAATATGATAAAGAAGGAAACAAAGTTTATAGAAAGAAGTGCGAAGAAACTGGTATGTATTTTACCAAATGTAGAGTTAAGTATCCAGAACTTATTTTTATTTTTAAAGAGTTCGCAAAATTATATTTTAAAAATTTTAATTGGACTCAAGTTCAAATGAATAAAAACTTTGAAGCCCCTTGGCATTACGACAGTCAAAATATTGGAGAGTCTATTCTCATCAGTTTTGGAGATTACACCGGTGGCAACACCAGACTTATGCAATTAGATGAATCTATAGAGGATATTGATTCTAAGTACACCCTATGTAAATTCAATGGATCTAAAATAAAACATTGTGTACTCCCATTCGAGGGTACTAGATATAGTTTAGTATTTTTTGACAACTTAAAAAAAAAATGTTGACTTATTATATATGAAAAAAATATTATTAAAACTAATTTCTGGTCTAGTTTCTTTACTAAAATCTATTAAATATTGTAAAAGTTCTTGTTGCGAGTCCGAATGTATTACGAAATCTCAAAGAAGTTCTCCAGATATTTTACATCAGGAAAATGGTATTTCTCAGACAAAATTGTAGTATTACATTTATTACAACAAATATATCTGGGTTCTCCAGTCTTATGACAATGGTCTAAACAACGATCCATGGTGTGTAAAAATTTTTTTCCACAAATCCAACAATGAGTTTCTTTGTCATAAACAGCGTGTATTGCCCATAGATCTTCATCTACTACACCTTTTCTTTTCCAATTATCAACTCTAATTGATCTCTTTCTCTTTTCTGGATGGTCTTTTGCATATTGCATCTGTCTCTCCAAACATTTCTTTCTATTTAAATAATAAAATTTTTGATTAGATGATGTAAATTCACAAGGACAAGGCTTATATTTTTTATTATGAGGCATATAATAATCTTAAATAAAAAATAATTTTAATTTAAACGCTGAATCTATAATTAAGTCTTAGATCCCATCCCCATTTTTTTTGTATTGCTTTGCACATATCACCATATCTATCTTCTAAATATTTCATAGCTCCCTCACAAGCAGCCATTCTATTGGCTTTGCCTCCGTAGCTCTCATTAATTCCACCGTCTCCAAAATATTTAGTTTTGATTGCAATATCATTGAATCTCAAAACACAACCATCTCTTAAATAATATTCCATTGAGAATTGAAAGTCCTCTCCGTGGTCAGTATCACACAAAATCATTTCTTTATTTCTATCAATTATCTCACCAGAGAAAGCACCTATAATATATTTCAAGTTTGTGGTTTCTTTGTTGTTCATAAAAAAAGGATTACTAAGTGGCCCCACTCCCCAAAGTCTGGCTCCTTCTTCTTTCGCTCTCATAAAATTATATATAATTCTTTTTTCTAAGTTCTCAATTACTTTTATTTCTTTATCATTTACATATTGATAAATTTCATCTATATCATCATCAATATATAAAACCCAATCAATATCAGTTTCTTCTCTATAATAATATTTTAAGTGGTTGCGAACCTCACCAATAGATTTAGCATCATTAATAACGAAGTGGTATGAATCGCCGATAGTATGTAAATAGGAAGCCAACTCATCTTTATCCCTTACAAATATTTTTATTAAATGTTTTGGTATTCCGTGTCTGGATAATAAAGCCAATGTTTTATTTCTTAGAATATCAGCTCTCTTAAAACTTGGTATAGCTATTTCAATTTTCATTATAAATATATCCCAGAAAAAAAAAACCAAAGAATTACAATGAATCAGATTTTTCCCACTCCTTATTTATAGATATAGTGTCGGAAAAATCTTAACTCCTTAACTAAAAGAAAAACTCAATAATTTTTAAAATTTTTATTTTTTGGTTTTGTTTTCTTTTAGTTTATATTATTTCATCTCGGATAAATAAATTAACTATTCTTTGTTCTTTCCATTTATAGCTTGATCCATTTTTAACAGTTTCTAATTTAAAGTTTAAAGTACATTCTAGTATTTTACTTACAGCATTCTTAAAAGTTTCAGTTGTAAATTCAAATGGATCATTAGATTTCCATTCAGGATAGCACCATTCACCTGATGCAAACTCTTTTATTTTCTCATCTTTTTTACTAATTCCTTTTTTGAAATCACTCTTTTTAAAACCTCCATAAGTATGGTTTACTCCTGTTTCTTTGAAAAATTGTTTTACACCTTTTTCATCTAAATCCAAGACACAAGTATCAGGATGAGCTAATTGCCATTTCTTAATATTATTTCTTAAAAGTAAATTAAATTTTCTTTTTACTTCTTTAAATAATGAAGTCTGGCCTTTTATTTTATCAAATATATTGTTTAGTTTTTCTCTATCACTTAAAGCATTTTCAAACTTTTCTCTACTAATTACAGATCCGTGTAAATCTATATTTTTAGGCAAACCTAATAAATCACAAATATCTTTTAAGTGGTGGTGTAAATGAAACCCACGGTACATCAAAGATTCAATTACTTGTGGTTTAATAGAATTATTATATTCTATTTTTAATGGCTTAGCACATTCATCCCAAAATATTTTATGAGTTGCACTATCTTTTAAATATTTCTCAAGCATTTTAGTAAAACTATGGTCAACATTATCAGACAACCAATCTTTAAATCTCCTATATCTATATTGATATCCTACACCGGTTAACCGTTTCCATTTCTTTTTTGATTTTTCATATTCAACAATTTCTTCATCAGTTTTATCATTTTTTTTTATCAATTTTATGCAACTATTGTTAAACTCTACAATATTTTTACCAAATGTCTTTTCTAAATAATCCCTATCTTTTGAAGAAGTATTTAAATAATAGTTTTCAAAATCTCTTTGTAATTTATCTTTTTTCTCATCAATCGCAATGTTTTCTAAAAATTGTTTTTCATCATCTTCAATTAAAATTATATCTTCAGAATGGTCAAAGAATTTCATTCCTCTCCCAGCAAATATATCATTAGGTTTATTGCATAGTAAATTTTTAAAATATTCTTTGAAGTTAGATAATTTATTGTATTTAATTTTGTTTTTAGTTGTCTCAAACCATATATTATAGCTCCAATGTTCTCTGTCATATAATGGGCGTAAAGTATCTAAACAAATTCCATTATTACGGATAGGCAAACCAAATTGACTTATTAAAACTCCACACCTTGAATCTAGTTTATTTTCTATCATATGTTCTTCGATATCTATTTTATTTCTTTTTTTTGTATCAAAGAATATATTTATCTTTTTATCATTCAATTGCCTAATTCTAAATATCATCTGTCCAAAAGTATTTATTGAAGCAGTATTTTTACTAACAGGTGTTATGTACACATAGAGTTTATCAAAACCTTTTTCACCAGTTAAATTATAGCTTATCCCAGCAGATATAGTAGGAGAATAAAGAACCACACAATTTTCAGACCAATATTTTTCAATATCACCAAAATGCTCATCTCTTACTTTTAAATCTTCTGGAGCCGATGTATATTTATATTTTAATAAATTAGGTGGTATATCTCCGTGTTTTCTAATTGCGGCATATAAATTATCAACATATTCTTTACTACTACTAACTACAGCAATTTTCTTTCCATTTATTAAATCTTTTATCATCATATTTTGGAAACCCATGGATGCATCATCATTTCTATTCTCGTACCAATTTACTTCATAATCAGAATAATCATAAAGTCTTGGATTTTTATGAAATATAAATTTTTCCTCTTTTCTCATAGTTCTCAAACAATTAAGAACTAAACTATCATTTAAATGAGCGTCCATCAAATATAGATATTTAGCATTTCTAACAACAATTTCAAATATATTCATTAAATCACTAATATCCTTTCTCAGATTACTATCCCAACTTTCAAGAACAGAATATATCTCATCTATTATAATTATATCGTATTTATATTTTCCCTGAGAACTAAATAGTTTTCCTAAACTTTCTTTACAAATTGCAACCCTATCAAAATCACTATTTACAACCAAACCCTCTTTATAATGTTTTATATTATATTGTTTCAATTCTTCTACATATTTATTGATTAGTGAAACCCTATAGCTAATAATTAGTATTGATTTATCATCAGGCACCTTATCTAAAAACTTTTTAATAGCTTCACTTTTGCCAGTCCCTTTAGCACTTTCTAAAAAGAAGGTTCCATATGGTGTTAATTCATCTAAACTTATTAAGGGTTTACATTTTATCTCTTCAGTGTCTTCATAGCTATAATCTGGTATTAAGAGATTGTCTTCATTATTATCATAGATTCTAACCTCTTTCGACGCTGTTCTACAAAATAATGCGATGTTAGAATTGTTGGTATTGTACCAAAAAGTATATCCAGACTTATTAGAAAATCCGTCGTGTTCACAACCGCACATTGGACAACATTCAGAAGAATCAAAGTTAAAGAAGAATTTATCACCATTTAATTTAATTGATAGTAAATTATAATTTCTAAATTGTTTATTTAAAAGGCTTAAAATTTTATTCTTGATATATATTGGGGGATCGTCTAACCCTTGCGATATCGGCACATAATCACACAAAACTACTTTATTATTATTATAATCCCAACTTTCTGGTAAACCAACTGGGATTGAACCATTCGGAATATAATTTACAAAGTATTCTTTGTATTTAAATTTAGATGCATCAACTCCTCCTCCTAAACTTGGGTGTGTCCATTTTGTTAATATTTCCGATGTGCTCTTTCCACCTTTATGAGAATTTATTGTTCTCAAAGAATGCATTTTTCCAGCAGATCTCGAGTAAATAGATTCATCCCAAATTAGTTTTGGGCTTCTACCTCGTTCAACATTCATTAGATATTGTCTGTCGTATTCATCGGCATTATCTTTCAACCATTCCTTGAACTTAGCCAAAAATATCAAAATCTGGGATTGATTCTTAAAATGAATTTTCGGATCTCTTAAAATCAAATGGTAGCTATGTTTTATTTGCTTAACCATTTCTATTTCAACTTCCCTTGTCGCCGATAGTACACTAAATTTAGACATTAGTTCCATACCATAATCAGCATCAAATCCATCGTTGAATTTACCATTAAATTGAATTAGTTTATTTTGTTTCATAAACAAAGCCAAATATTTCATCATTATATTTAAACTTTTTATATCATCTTTACTCTTGTTTTTATAATCCAAATCAAAGTATAGTGGTACTGGTTGATCACTATATATTATTTCATAATTCTCAAATAATCTAAATTTATTTTGTGGCTGTTTTAATATTTTTAAATAGGACTTAATATCCTCACAACTACTAAATAATTTATTAGTTGTTTTAAAATGGAATTTATGAGTCGGATTAACTCTCTTCTCAAAATCACTTTTATTCCTATGGTATTCACAACCATCCATTCTCGCATTAGTCATACTTTTCATAATCATTTTCTCCGGCATTTTTATATATAATAAATAAAGAAAAATCTTAATTCAATTTTTTTTTATTTATTTTAATTAAATTATTTATATTCTTTTTTAGAAATGAATAAATTTCTGGGATTACGAATCACCACTTTTACATCTTCACTACATTGAGTACATTGAAAAGTATAAACACTATGGTCTAAGTTCCCAGCTATTTCAGAGCAAACTTTTACACCACCCATAAAATCTATTAGTTCTCCTTCAGATAAAAAAGAATCTAAATTATTATTCTTAACTAACCTAATCTCTTTTTCAGTATCCACTTTAAACATTAGTATATTTTCATCTGTGGGCAATGTTTCATTTTTTATCTGACATTTCAAGTAGGTTACTTTACTAAAACTTTCTTCTTGGAGTTTACCAAGTTCTTTCATTATTTCATTGTATGAATTAGAATCAAGTTTTTCTTTATTTTCCTCAATTAAATCTAATATCTTTTCCATAATATATACTTAGAAAAAAAAAAGTATTGCAAAATCTATTTTTTGATATAACTTTTTCTAAAAGTTAATAATTCTTATAGTCCTAAATGATCTACAACAGTTTCAAAGTTTGTATATTTATTTCCATTATCGTCAAACCAACCTTGGTCTTCATTCCATCTAATACCACGATCTAGAATCATAGTATATTTATAATAATCACAATGAAAATCACTTTCTATACTTAAAGGTGCTAACTGATCGTCATACATAGTATTGTAGACTTCTAAAAAGTTTCTATAAAATATCATTTCTCTAATTGATGGTACTGAATTCATTTTTTGTTTAACAATAGTTGAATAAAAAATAAATCAATTTTTTTTGATAAAATGATTAATATTGTTTTTATTTATAAATTATAACTTCTATAATAATCAAGCATATCTCTTTTTTGATTTTGCACATAATCTGCTGGGTCATAATCAAGATCTCCTTTTGCGAAATCTATGCAATTTAGGCAATAATTTCCACTTCCTAGTTTCTTATATTTCTGAGGTTTAAAACGGCTAATATCTCCGCATCTGTCGCATTCGTTTATTTTTGGTTTTGCTGATTGTTTTATCCTAAGAGTTTTAGGCACCTTCTTCTTTGGCTTTTCAGGCTCTTTGATTCTCAGAGTTTTAGGCATCTTTTTTTTTGGTTTTTCTGGTTCTTTTATCCTAAGAGTCTTAGGTTTCTTCTTCTTAGGTTTGGGTTCTTCAGATTTCAATTTTTTTTCAGGCTCCTTTATCTTCAGCGTCTTAGGTGGCTTTTTAGTAGGCTTCTTCTTTTGTGGCGTTTCTTTCATTCTTTGGTTTCCATATCCAACATTTTTCGGCATAATTTATATTTTATAATTACATTCTTTTTGTTAAAACTTTTTTCAAAAGTTTATATATAAAAATTATGTCCACTTTTAAACAAAAATTTAACAAAAAACACGGTCAACCATTAAATGAGTCTAATAGTGTAGCAAAAATAGCTAGACTATCAGGCATTTCTAAAAAAGAAGCTGATGCCATTGTGCAGAAGGGCAAAGCGGCATTCTACAACAACCCTAAGAGCGTACGACCACAAGTAAAATCAGCAACTCGTTGGGGAATTTCTAGGTTATATTCGGCAGTTATGGGAGGCAAAGCAGCCAAAGTAGACAAAAATGAATTAAAGCGTGGTAGAAAAGCAAAAAAGAAATCTAAATAAATATATTATGGACGAGATAAATCCCCAAAAATATAAAGAAGTCAAAGATTTAATTTGCGATATGGTTGAAAATGCAATCAACCATTTTAAGAAGCCAGAGATAATAAATATTCTAATATATTTAAAAACCCAGATTGAGCATCTAGAGCTGGATTTAGAGTAAAAGAAAATGAGACCACAAAAAAAAAAATTCATAAAAATATTCCAATTCCTTTTAATTTAGGTGTTAAGATTTTTCCGACACTATATCTATAAATAAGGAGTGAGAAAAATCTTAAGACCTAAAGAAAAGAAAATTAACAAGAATCTTAAACTTTTTATTTTTTGGCTACAGTTTTCTATTTAAAACAGACATCGAACGGATTTGCAGATTGTCCGGCAGATTGTGGGACTGTATTTTTCTGTTTAAACACTGGGTGATTATGCTGTGGTGTAAACCCTCTAAGTGCCTGTAAACCCATATTTTGACTCTGTTTTTTTCTGTGGTTTTCTGCTGCTTGCATAAATAATGTTTTAGATTCATTAAAAGCCTTTTTTCTCTCTTCTTGTCTAATTTGTTCTCTATATTGGTTCATTTGTTGTGCTAATTGTGTCTGTTGTTGCTGTTTATTCCATAAACCATTTATAATTCTATCATAATCAATATTGGGACTACCTACAGATGCTACAGGTTGTCTAACAGGCTGTGGTGCTGGCACACTAGGGAGAGGAGGCTGTCTTGTGTCAATAGAAGGTTCTTCTGGTATAGTTTCTAATGGTGCCGATTGTGGAGCCGATTTTTTAGGATTCTTAGCTTCTTTCTCAGCTTTCTTTTTGGCTTTTGATTCGGCTGCTAATTTTCTAATTCTTTCTAAATGGGCTGCCATTTTTGGCGTCACGGCTCTTTTTTGATTTGTTTTTCTATCTTTTTTACTTTCTTCTGGCTTTTGTAAAACTAATTCTTTCTTTTTAAATATTTGTTCTTCTTCAGGTTTAGGAGGCGGAGGGGGGGTTTCGAGTACTTCTTCTTCAGCAATAGGTTCAGCTGGATTTTTTAATTCAACATCTAAAAAAACATTTCGGTTATTTTTTTCCATTTTGTACTATCTACAGAGAAAATTTTTCTGTTATTCTTCTGTAAAAACAGATGTTCCTATACCAGATTCAGGTTCAGTCTTTGGGGCTGGGGCTCCACCAGATCTTGGTATTTGAGCTAATGCTTGTCCTATATCTGGATCTATTTCAGCCAAAGCTCCTCCTTCACTTGTAAAGAATTGTTGTTGCAATTCAGGTGGCATATCAGCTCCAGTTAATAAATCTCTGTCATCTGGCACCGCTGGCAAAGCACCATGGCTTAATCCGATTCTGGCTTGTACTTCAGCAATAATATCTTGTATTGGATCTAAATCTAATCCGGCTTGTTGATATTGATCAATTATATTTAAATTTTGTTCCATAGACATAATATTTTGAGCTTGAACTAAAAATTGAGAACCTTCTGGAGTTGCAAAGAATTCTTGTCTCTCTCTTGGTGTCATATTTTCAATATCATAATGACCAATATATTGAGACAATTGATTTAATATATTACTATTATCACCTTCTGGATCTTGCAATGCCGCTATTCCTAAACCTCTTAAATCTGACACAGTCTTCATTAAATTATTTACTTTTTGTGGTTGTTGAGATTGAGCCATACTTTGTAAAATAGAATATGCCGCTGTTTGTCTTGCCCATATTGGTGCCGGTGGTTGTTCAGGTTTAGGACTCATATTAGTTATTTCATATATCACAGTACTTTGATCACCCAAAGCAGATGGTACACTATAATCATTATTAACTATTTCTGTTGTCACCTCAGTTAAAACTCTATCTTCTTTAGCATAAAAAGTTAACATTCCCATTGATAATATAAAATCACCTTGAATGAATGTTTTATTTATAATTGATATCCCAGGTAGTCTTCCTTGATTATTCAAAGAATAATTTGGAGATTGTATTAGATTACTTAATATTACCATATGTCCGTGATTTAATTTTCTAGGCAATTCAGAAGCTGTTATAAAATCACTTTGAGTTTGGACAGTAAAACTTAGATATAAATTAGCATCAGGGTTCAGAGTCACTGGGACAGTTTCTTGGTTAACTAATGTTGTTGATCCTTGTGTATTTGGCAATCCCATTGATCTACTTGAATTACTTAGCAACAGACCACCTACAGATCCATAAGTGTCTGTAGCATTGTCATATCTAACCTGAGAAGCTTCGGTATTAAATGAATTAGATTGGCTATTTAATGAGTATGGATAATATATATAGTCTCCCCATCTATTTACAATTTGATTTGAATTACCGTGGTTCGGAGTTATTCTTTGAATATGGGAGTTAATTCCAGCACTATTTTCTGGAGGAGGGATTGAAGAAAGTATAGCATCAGATGAACTTGTTTCAGCAAAATTTGTAGATAAAAATTTTGTTGTTATAGATGAAAAATTATAATTTGAATTATTATCTAATTTAATTGTTTTTTGATATATAGTTTCAGAAACTCCTAAATTACCATATTGTTCAGTTAATTTATATTTTCTATCTTTATATTCTATTCCTAAATCTTGGGAAGTATATCCAAGTTTTTCAAAAAATCTTCTACCTACTTCGTCAACCGCTTTTAATGGATTGATTCCATTTGTAAAATCTACAGTTGTTATATTATCTATTACTTCTTGAAAAGTAAAAGTACCTTGTGGATATTGAGGTCTACACCAATTTGAAACATTATTGCCTCCAAAACTGTCGTGGTTATGAATTCCTATTTTTCTATTACCATAAAATATTCTTGCAGATATATCACCTCCAGTATTGTCAACAAATGGAGAAGTATATGGTTGATGAAAATATTGAAAAGTAAAAGCCGATATATCTGTTTGATATGCTAATGTCATATTATCACAACCTACATAGCAACTGGCTTTTGCTCTTCCATAATTATTATCAGCATCATTTTCAATATATCTAACTGGATATTCAGTAGATGTTGATCCAAAATAAGCAGGTGTATCAGCAGCGGCTGGATCTGGTGAACCTAATTCATATAATTTATAATTCTTTTTATTGGGAGTTGAAGTGGATTTAATATCAATTAAAGTTGTTCCATCTAAAGTTTTCTTGCCTGTTACTGGAGGAGTAGCATTACTATCATTTACATTACCAATATTTTGAGCATCAGTAGCAATTGTTTTTAGAGGAGATCTGTCTGGATTATTACTACTACTTTTTAATGGATCATAATTTCTAATAATTGTATAAAAGGTTCTGAAGAAAACATTAAAATATTGATAAGTTTGTCCTACTTGATTTATAGGCAAAAGGGACATAAGTTCAGTTGCTACATAGGTTGAATTTTCATCTATTCCTAATTTACCTACACAATGCCCAGGTTCTAAACCTCCACTATTTGAATAAACATTAAAATTTTTTATATATTCACCACCTGTCCCAACTTGATTATTAGATCCATAAACTGGGATAATAAATTCATTTTGAAGTAAACCGCATTGATCAGCTGATAATATATATTCACCTGTGGCTAAATCTCTTGCCCCAGTTAATTTATGAGATTCTTTAGTCCACCAAGCACCTATTGCAGAAGGGACAGAAAAGTTTTGTGGGATCTTAAATGTTTTTTGAGTTAAAAATTTTTCATATTCCCATACTTTTTCACAACCAGTACAAGTTGAAGTTTGAAAATCAGAAGTTCTAAAAATATAATTATTAGCTTCAGAAAAAGAAGTTTCAATTAGTTCAGAAAAAGCCCATTCATTCATTCCCTGTGCAAAACCAGCATTATTTAAATAATTTGTTTGGTCTTTGAAATTTAAATTTTTATCTGCTAACATTTGATTAGCGTGAGTCAAAAAATAATAACCACCATTGTTATAACTTTTCAAAGTATTACCAGAAACACTTGTACCATTATAGACACCTTCCCAATCTTTCGAAGTTAATAAAACATCTTTATTGGGGTCATAATCAGCATAGAAATTTTGTGTGGCTGTCATTCCAATTGAACCAGAATAAGTATCAGTTGTACCAAAACCCCATTTAACTTCCATTAAATCACAAAAAGTAAAATCATTTGATAACCAATCCATTGCAATATTGGTATTATTTTGAACATTATATATTGTTGGGTCAGCATCAAATCTGGCAGAAAGTTTGGCATTCCATCCTGCTATATTTGAATAAGTAACTCCACATTGCATTGTATGAATATTTCTACACTTTATATTACATACATAATTGGTACCATCATCGTGCCAATAATTTACATATATATGTTCTTCAATTGGATTACCTGCACCATTTGTATATTGTAGTTTTACATAAGTTTGTGGTAAAGTATTTACATCTTGTCCTAATCCATTCCATTTAGCTTTTGTTATTTGGAATTGCAATTGGTCATTACCGTCGTTAAATTTTGTAAAATCAGTATCAGCTCCAGCTATTTGAGCTTGAAAAGTTACAGAGCTTTTGGTATTTTTATTATTAGTTATTTGTAAAAATGCATTTTCAGAATGTAAACTAAATGTAGCATTTAAATTATTAAAAGTATCATAAAATGGATATTCTCCGTTTGGTTTAAATAAACCATTATAAGCTGTAGCACTTATGAGTTCATTACCTAATGGTATATCATCTGAATTTTCTATGCCTAAATTTTCCCATACTGGAGGATATACAGCTTCATAGCCTTCAAAGGCTGTATTATTATTATTTCTATCTAAAGAAGTTAAAACACCTACAGCATTATAATTTAATTGAGACCTCGAAGTTCTATTTAATAAATTTCCTATACCTATTATGTACCAAGGATTTTGAGCTATTCTCATTTCGAATTGACCTAAACCAGATAATGAAGCTCTTGTTAAAGTGGAACCTTGTGGAGCTGACGCTCTAATACCTCCTATATTATCAACAAGTACAACTAATATATCTATACCTGAATTAGAACCATCAGCATTTCTTAATCCTAATTGGTCGCCGACTTTGTATCCGACACCTCCATTACTTGTAGCATAAGAAGACCAACTTGTTCCTGCTCCATCAATTTCTACATTTATAAAAGCACCTTCACCAGTCATAGCATTTCCATCCTCTCTGGTTATATTTACAGCTTCTAAGGTTTGGAAAGAATTTGGTGGATAACCAGTAATTGAACCTGTACCCATAAATGCATAAGATTCTAAAACACCTTTGTATGGAACACTTCCATCATAATTAGCATTAGCACCTAAAATCATTTTTACATATCTGTCATATTGAACACCATCAATATTTATACCTGCACCAATATTATAAGTAAAACCTATGGTATAAACTCCAGACCAATATTTGCAAAGGTCATCTTGTAAAGTATTAAAAGTAGCTGTGTCTGGTATATTTCCACCATCACGCATTCCGAAAGTTAATGAAATAGCCATACCATTTGAGAATTGATTTAATGGATTTTCCATAATTGTTAATTCTTCTCCGTATGAATCAATAATAGTTTTTGTTGTATATGGGACTTCTAAAACTGTGTATCCAGTTGTTTGAGATAATTTAAATGGATATGAAAAAAATTGTTGTTTTGATTTAACTAATTCAAAACTTTCTCCCTGTCCAGCTTTATGAAAAACTCCAGATGCGAATTCATCCTCTTTATTTTGCATTACATCTCCACAACTTAACCTAACATCTTCTTCCATTTCTGGAGGGTTATTATAAATAGAAACTACTTGTCCGTTTTCAGCTGTATAGCTTCTATTTTTAAAATTTCTTCCATAGCAAAGGTTATCAGAAACATCAAAAGTTTGAGCCCATCTATATATAGGAGTTCGTTGATAATTATATCCTTGATCAAAAAAACTTTGATTAAATAATTGTCCATTTGGGCCCACAGAAATTACTTCAAAAACTAAGTTATCATTATCTGGTGCACTACCTGGACTTGTAAAAGTTATTGTATCTCCAACAGCATAGTCTTGTCCAACAGCAGATATTACATAAGCATTAGGCACACCAGAAACATTAGTAACTGTATAATCCGCAATAGTACAACCACTTCCTCCGCTAGAACCACTAACAGAAAATGAAACTATATTACCATCAGGGACACTACCTGGGTTATTTATAGTTATATATTTTACAGCACCTAAATCATCACAGATTGCATTACCAACAAAACCACCTATATTGCTTGAAACTTGATCACCAGTTTTATAATTTTTACCAGCATTTGTTATATTTAAATTACCTTCACATATAGCACCATTTGCACTAACCGAAGTTATATTTATTTCAAAACCTGAACCACCTCCATCAGTAGTACTTGTTATATTATTAGCAGTTGCGAATTTTTTGCCTCGGTTTAAACATCTTAATTGATTACCAAAACTTGAATGAGCAATATAATCATAAGAAGTAGTTTTACCATTTGTACCATCATTAACAGTATATAATTGAGTTAACATAGTATGGGCATTATCTTGTTGATCTCCTTCTGGGATAAATTGTATAATTTCAGAATCCATACCTCGCATATCAGTAAATGAACTAGCAACTCTAATTTGAGAACCTTTCCTAACTGTTATAGGTTCTTTTAAAACTGTTGTCCATTTGTTATTAGAATCATTTTTAAAATCAGCCAATTTACAACTACTTTCAATAATTTGAACATCTGGAGGTTCAGTAAAATTTAAATTAGACATAGCCGATTGAACCGCATTTTGCTGGGTCATCGATGGAGGCATCGGCATATTTTGTGGCAATTGTCTATTTGTTCTACTCATAGTTTTTATAAATTATAAGTAGAAAATTAAATCAAAAATTAACTTTTCATAAAAGTTAAAACAAAACCTTTTTGATATAACTTTTTTCTAAAAAGTTAAGCATCCATTGTGTCTACCATACCATTTCTAATTTGAAGTATCTTAACAGATTCTACAAAACATTCAACTGTATGAGCGGAACCGTCTGGTGTTGTAGCAGCAGCACCATCATAAGTTAACTGTAAAACAATAGGAGTTGAACCAACTCTAAAACCGGCATTCTGAGGATTTATGCCTCCCTGTGGCCCATATTTACTTAAGTCAATTCCAAAATATCCTTGTGTTCCGGCAACCATATCTCTTGCTTGAGGTTTTGATAAAACAGCAGCATCGGCAACAGTACCACCAATATCTACACTGTCGGCATTAAAATCATTTGCTGAAACAGCCTGATTCCATAATTTATTATAATCAAAAGAATTTGGGAAAACATATATAGGATATTGTTTAGCCATAGATAAATAATTATATTGCTGAGAAGCGGTGTCAACTGGTTGATCAAAAATAAATAAATCATTTACTAAACAATTCCATTTCATATTTTTACCTCTTTCAGATCTGCATCTGCCGTTACCTCTATCCATGGCTGTTCTTGCACCATTTACCACATTAGCAGTTCTTAAAGAAAAATATATTTTCATTAACAATTTACCTTGAAATCCTAAGAAAACATCGGTTAATTTATTAGCATCAGTATAACCTGGGATTACTTTAACAATCTGGGATATTTCTCTGTATGGAATTGAGATGCCTTGAGCCATGGCTTCCATTATTCCTGCTTCAACCTGAGGTTCATAAGTTAAATAGTCTAAGTACATAAGTGGATTCTTAATAGAAATATTTGTGTTAGCTAAAGCATCAGTTGCTTTAATATTAAGAGCGACTTCGTTAAAATCTGTTTCAAAATCTACTTCAACTCTAACTTCTTCTTTCAAAAATTTAATTGGGAGCTGTATTCCACCTTTAAGTGCTGGGAATAAATCAGAAAGTAGTATAGTACCTTCCCAAGCAGCGTTATCAGTACCGGTTGTTGAAAAAGAACCTAAAGCTCTAGTTACTCGGTTAAAAGTTGGTGTAGCTGTTGAAACATCAGATGAAAGTTTAGCAACACCAGTTTGAGGGGCTGTACCTTCAAAAACATAGTAGCCGTGCTGTCCACCAAGTTTTACATCTTCAACTTCTTCTAAATGATCTGGGTTTGTTGATATTTTATCAATATGAACAACTTGAGCAACATCAGGGTTCTGGAATAATAGTCTACCACCGACATACATTCTGGCTCTTCTTAATGAGTTTAAACAACCAGAAAAGTTCTTTAAACTAACTCTTTGATTGTTTGTTAACTTGGTGGCATCATATCCATCCCAAGAAACAGACCAAACAAGAGATGAATTATAATCTAAAACAGAACCAAGCTTTGGGACAACAAAAGTCACAGTATTATTTGAAAAAGCATTAGGAGTTAATCTAACAGTATTTAAAGAAGTATTCTGGTTCTCGTTTTGAGCTTGATTTTGTAAAAGTACACTTGGAATATTTATCTCGGAATTCATAGTTTTATATTATAATAAATTATTTTTTTTTCATAAATTATAATTTTTTTAATAAAACTTAACAAAATTAAGCACTAGCAACACCCATTGGAGTTACTACCAAAGTCTTTTTATCTAGGTAAAAACTGTACATAGCATAAGGTTCTGTTTGAGCTGGATTAGCTGTGTCTTCTAATTTAGTTTGAATATCGTACGAAATCACACCGGAAACATCAATTCCTGTGCCAGTTACTGGGCCATAGTTTACACCGATTGAATAATGTCCTTCATTTTTATTTTTTGCTACACCCTTAAGGTTCTCAGGAATTACTTGAGTATAATGGATATCTTTTTGATTTCTGAATGAATCTAAAGCATCATTAAGAATTTCAGGCTGTGTTGTAGCTCTATTTCTTTGAGGTTGATTTCTATCTTTTATATCAACAATGCAAGTCTTTTCCATAGGATATTTCTGTCCATTCATTAAATCAGTAAGTTCATATAAACCAGAATCTAATAAAGCAAAATTATTTTTTGTTCT
>Ga0070750_10000941_pt1 | contig 16267 bp, 27 predicted proteins | sample VirMetDEL_Nov_24_FD_77013 | JGI IMG/M metagenome (GOLD analysis project Ga0070750, IMG submission 77013) | Aqueous microbial communities from the Delaware River and Bay under freshwater to marine salinity gradient to study organic matter... | ecosystem: Environmental > Aquatic > Marine >...
AGATTCTAAACACCAAGTCTGAACAAACACAGGATTGATTCCTTGTTCTGCCGCAGTATTATATAAAACATTCTCTATATCAACACGTCTAGCTTCACACTTAGGTTCATCAAACCACAGTTCCGCAGTATGTTTAACGGAAGGCATACCGGGCATGGACACCATAGAAATTAATAACCAAATCTTAATCATGAGAAGATGATAAGATTATTCTACACCATTTATCAAGTTCTTTTTCCGTCATATCGCCCTTCATAAGGTTATACCTATAACAAACTAGCTGAATATTACTTAAAGTATACAATTTTAAATCGTTATTAATTCTATCAATAGATACGTTAGTGTTAACTTTTCTTTGTCCTTTTAGATGTGTAAGCAAGACTCCTGTTTTAGCACATCTATAATTTTGTTTTTTAAATAGATTTAATAAATCATCAACGGTTAAATTAGGATCAACAGGATGCCTGTTTTTACTTTTAGGATTTTGCACATCTTTTAACCAGTGATTAAAAAACTTACGTGGATCTGCACTTATTGCAGCTTTATCGCTGTCACCTTTTCCATCAATCCAACGTGTTTTATTATGTTTACTAGAACAAACTTTGCACCAAGACTTACGGCCATCTATTTTATTTTCTTTTTTTCTATCAAATTCTTCTAAACGTTTATACGTATTACAACGTGTACAAGTCTTATCGACAATCACTTAGCCTCGCCCCAAGAGGGACCTTCTTCTAGATCAATTACACTTGGCACTTTTAATTCAATGCAGTGTTCCATTATCTCTTTGATTTTACTAGCTTCTTTAGGTGATTCAAAAGATAAATCTAGTTCATCATGTACTTGAATCAAAGGTAAGAAACCTTCTTGATACAATGTAACCATAGCTTGTTTAGTTTGATCTGCCGCTGATCCTTGTATCAATCTATTCAATGCTTTGTATGTCCATCCTCTTTTTATTCTAGTGAACCCACCGTACTTACGCTCCGCTTCTTCTTTAGGAAGAGGAAAGCCGGCACCAAACTCTAAAGGTTCCCATAAATCAAAACGACATTTACGTCCTTTAATGGTTCTAATAAATCCTATATCACTTGCTCTTTTCATAGCGTTCTTTGTTAACTGTTTAACAAAAGGAACGTTGGTGTGATATTTAGAAAACAATTCCTCTGCCTCAAACTCAGTGAGACTCAACTCATTAGCAAGTTTAGCTTTACCCATACCGTACATCATACCGAGATTAATTGTCTTAGCTTGCTTACGTTCAATGCCTGCCATGTCTGCTACCGTTTGATGAAAGTCTATGTTACCTGAGTTGTATCCTTCTACTAAATGATCAGCTCCTTCTAAATTTGTAATAGATGCATAGTGCACTAACAGTCTAGGTTCTTGTTGACTATAGTCAAAACATCCCCACTTTTGTCCTTCTTCAGGAATAAATAATCTTCTAATAAGTGGACCTATGTCTTTGTTACGAGCAGGGATTTGTTGCAAGTTGGGGTTCTGCATACTCAACCTACCAGAGATTGTACCTCCCTGCTCATTTCTCATTTGGTTGATTTCAGCGAAAATCCTCCCTCCGTTCTCGTGCTTGAGGATACTGTCAATGAACGTGGTTCTTGCCTTATTAATTTCACGAGCCTCCACCACCATTCTTGCAATAGGATTGCTATGATTTGACAAAAAGTCTTTGTCAAATTTAGGCTGGCCAGACTTCGCAGTTCTCTCATAAGATATTCCCGCTGCATCAAACGCTTTAGCGACAGATGTCGGAGTCCAAACATCAACGTGGACATTTGTACTCTCATGGATTTTTTTAAGTATCTTTTTCTCTGTAGCAAATAAAGTTTTCTTTGTTCTCTCTGCGTGATCAACATCTACTCTCACTCCCTTCTTTTTCATTTCAAATAAAACAGGAAATAAATCCGTTTCTAATTTGAACACATCTAATAAGTCTTGTCTAATTATTTCTCTCTTTAAAATATCCCATAACTTTAAAGTTAAAGCTGCATCTTGCTCAGCATACGGGCCAACATACATAGGTGGTAACTTCCACATCTCTGTCTTTGCATTAACACCCCAACTCTTTGCCGCTTCATATAAAGCTGACTGAGATTTTTTTTCTCCTGCATATTTTTTTCCTAACTCGTCTAAAGAAAAACGCATGGGACTATTCTCATTTACAATAGGCCCTGCTATCATTGTGTCAATAATACGACCATGTACTTTTAATCCCATTTGATGTAGCCACCCTACATCATAGATAGCATTGTGAAATATTTTATCACAAGGAAGTTCTAGAATTTTTTTAAGTTGTCTTGTAAAAACTTTTTCATCTAAGTTACCTCCGCCTTCATGGCGAATAGGAAAGTAACCACACCAACCTTCGACAGCTATAGCTACACCAATAACATAACCTTGGCTAACAGCCCATCCTGGACCTATGCCCGTGTTTAATCCTATGTCTCTTGTTTCTAAATCAATAGCAATTTGTTTTGCGTCTGATAAATCCGGTACTCTTTCCGGAGGAGTCCACTCACTTGGTGGTTGAAATAATGGTATCTGAGTCATCTTCATTGTCCTGTATCTCACCCGCAATTGCTGCATATCCCGCCATGTCTATGTAACAATCCTTCGTGGGTCTATGTTTAATTCTTGCTACCTTTACTAGGAGCATACATATCGCTACATCATGTGCCGATATTTCATAATCTAAATAGGAAGACCAAAGCTTAGCAATGTTCTTATGGTTCTGATACTTATCACCATAGTCATGTTGACGTTGACCAGTTACTATCTTTGCTGCAGTATCTAGATATTCTCTACTGTTCATTTCTTTCTCCTTTTTAATGGTTTCTTTAGTGCTTTAGCTAAATGTCTTTTTCCTTCTCCTTTTTCACTTTTTAATGGTTGAGGTCCACCTCCACCCGTTCCACGTCTTTTATAATTTGCTTTGGTTTTATGACCTATGCCACTCATACTTTCTCCTTATCGTTGATAGATTTTAAATCATTTCTCATAAGTTGTAAATCAAGTAATAGTAACTTCATTTCCTTGTCTACTTTTTCTCTATTTAATCTAGGTAATTCAGCCCTTATTCTCCTTACCTGTTTCTCTGTAACATCTAATTGTTTCAATGCTGTTTCAATTGTAAACACTATGACCTCCAAAACATTTCTGTGAATTCCTTATCGGTTTGAGAGCGAACCAAATGCAATTCGTTTTTTGCTCGTGTCATTCCCACATAGAACACACGTCTCTCTACATCTTTATTTCTTCTATACTCTTCATCAACTTTAAAAGATAAGTCAGAAAATAATAAAACATTACTTGCCTCTCCTCCCTTAGATCCATGGATAGTAGAAAGTTTTACTCTTGCCTCATGATTTAAATTTTGATTACGTCTCAACGCTGCTAATAAATAAGCTAACTTTGTTGGGGGTATTCGATCAAGGGCATCATCCCATCTTAACTCCGGGGATAAAAGTAAACCATAATTATTTTTTAACTCTTCGTAAGTATATTCTTTTTCTTCATTAGCTCGTGGCATTGTCTTTGATCCATAACTAACTCCAACATCTACATTCATATAGTGATACATCGCTTTGATACCATCTAGCTTTACTGTTTTGTTTTTTGTTAAACGAGTCCATGTATTAATAGCTAGTAGTAAACGATCACTCACTGATTTAGAATTGTGTCGCTGATAGAATATACCTCTTGTCTTTAACTCTTCTTCTATCTTGTCTAGTAAATAATTAGTACGAGTTAGTATTAACCAATCATCTTTTAAGAAATCTGTATTGACGTAAGGATTAACACGTGTCTTTAATAAACCTTCACGGTCCGTGGCCTTCCAATCTTTATGTACTCTGTCACCTACACGTCCGATCACGGCATTAGCTCTTTGTTGCACGGCTAACGGTACACGGTACGATTGATCAAGGATAATTCTGTTGCCTTTTAATTGTTTAAATCTCCATGGATGTGCGCCTGCCCATTCAAAGATAGCTTGATCATCATCTCCTGCAATGTATGTATGTGTAGAATTTTGAGATAAGATATCAACCATATTCCATTGCACACTACTAAGATCTTGTGCCTCATCAATAATAAGAAGTTTAAGTTTAGGTGCTTCTTTTCTTTTATTAAACTCTACAATCATGTCAGTAAAATCCATGAAACCATTTTGTTTTTTATACTTCTCTAAACCCAGTGCTATCTTACGTAGTTTTAAAAAACCTCCAGGCAAATGTCCTGTTTCTTTTTGACAGAACTGATGCTCAAGACTCACGTCTTTTATTCTTGCTAAGTCTATGATGTTAACAAACTTATCATCCTGCCACCCCATACCATAGCTGTCATATTTATTTGTAGGATTAGATAGTTTTACATTTAACAAATCTGATACTTCTTTATAATCCGCATCGGACATTAACGACGAGTCGGTTAACCCTAACTCCAAGTAAGCTAGACTATGTAATGTTCTAAAGTATTTAAAATCTTTTTTATCGTACTGTGGAAACCGGTCCACGGCACGGGTGATAGCTTCGTTCGCTGCTTTACGAGTGTAGGCAAAGTATCCTATTTGATTTGGTTGTATCCCTTTTGCCAATCCTTCTTCAACTATTGTTAAAAGTTTATGTGTCTTGCCTGTACCTGGAGGACCAAAAATTATATTTCTATGCATTCGTTTTGTCCTTTAATAATAATAACTTTTTGTTTTTTTTCATCAAACCAACAAGTATATATTCCTTTATGTATACACTTACCAAGTTCAGCATACGCTGATGATTCTGAAGATTTAGCATCGAGTAAAATTATTTGATTGTTTTCTCTGTGATAAATAACCATGTCTATTGGACCGGTACAAGACATATTTTTAAAAACGTCCCAACCAGATTTCATTATATGACTAGTTATAATTGCTTCATTTATATCACCTGTTAATTTAGCATTGTTACCAATTTTTTTTCTCCAATCATTAACTTTAAGTTCTTCCTCTTTTATTTTTTCTCTCTCAATTTCGTCATCTAATTTTGTTTGCAAAGTTTTCATTTGAACCATTAGATTATCAATAAATTCTTTTTTCATTAGAACGCCTCCTTTTTTTTCATGTCGGGTATATGTAAATCTTTTTGTTCTATTTGTTTTGAAGGTACATACCAAAGATAATACGTGATACCTTTAACTTTTTTTCTATGTGATCCTCCTCCTAAATCTTGCATAACTCTTGCGTGCATTTCTGTAGAAGTAAGAGCAGAAAATCTTTTCTTGTTTAAATATTCTTTTAATGTTTTAGGTTGGAAGTATATCTTACCTTCGTTTTCCCATGGCATTTCAATTGCTATCTCTTCTTCTCTATCGGATACACCTTGATCGTAAATAAAAGAATAGAGATAAGAATCAAACTGACCCCACTTTGTTATCTCTGGTGGTGTTTCTATTATCTCTACGTTCTCGAGTAAGCTTTGAATCTTTGCGGTCCATGCGGCAGGGCTAAGTGCATTAGGTAATTGTGTTAATGCATCCATACATTTCTTTCTGAACTTACGTTGATCAAAAAGTTCTTCTGTATTTAAAACTAATCGTTGCTCTTCAAAGTTTAAAAACCAAACAGGTTCATCCGAGTCATACTTTTGTAGATCAGAAAATTTACTTTCATACTCTCCACCTATTCCATATTTTCTTAAACGACATTGTGGTGCGTCACATCTTGAACACATTGGTTGGTCTTTACATTTGTATTGATAATCTTTTTTATCATGTTGGTTGATTGTCTTGGTTACTTGCGCATGACCAAGCGGTGGCTTCATGTATTTAAAATTAAACTCAGATATTTTATCTTGCCATTTCTCAGGCCATTTCTTTTTTGCATAGACTGCGTACTGATACAAAACATTATCTCTTCCGCCTTCATCTATGCCAACGCTAATTAAAGTTTGCAAACAAGGTGGTCCATCTTCTAGTTCCTCTACCTTCTTTACTTGTTTTGTTTTAAAGTTCCTTAACTTTTCTTCTGTAATTTTTCTCTCATCAACAAAAGAAAGAAACTCATCTAGTGATAATGACTCTCCCTTTTTATCAAAGGCATAACGCATGGTGTCATCACCTGCGTGATAAGGTAAGTTTAAAAAGTTTCCTGTGTCTCCTCTGTCTGCTTGCAATTCAATTTGTTTAGGAAAAATTTCACAATCAGCATGACCTAACAAAGAAGCAAAACTTGTTAATCTATTTCGCATTAGCTGTGCAGATACAACGCCATCTATAAATAAAAATAAATGTGCACCTCCACTCTTTGATCGACAGGCAATCAAAGGTAATTTTAATTTCTCTATGTTACTAATTAATTTTTTATGATCTAACGGATATGTATCTACATCTATACAACCCCACCTACACGTTGAATCATCCATAATAGGAACGATACCAAGGCTAGGATCTTTTCCTGCAATGTGATCTATCCAGTGTTGCGGTGTTACTGGTTCCTTTTTTATAAAGGATTTACCACCACGTTTACCGCTGTCTTTTATTTCGCCCGGAACATATACCCCGTGTGCTCTTTCTAACCCTGTAAAAACTTCTTTAAATTTCTCTACACTCATAGTATCTTTCGTTGTTAATTAAATGAGGGCGAATAATCTTCCGATAGTTCGCCCTCACCAGCTGCCCTAGTACGGAATAGCTTGCTCCGCCTCGGTCGCATTACCCTCACCACGTTCTTGAGAAACCTTAGCCTCCCCTTTACTTACTGTTTCAGCAAAAGTTTTTGCTGCGGTGAAGAGAGTAATGTCCTTTTCATTAGCTTGATCGAGTAATCTTTCAAAGCTAAAATCAAATGTATGCCATGTACCTTTGTCATTCTTTTGTTTGACACTATTGACTCTGAATAAACCAGAGAACATAGGCCACTCAGCAGGGATCACGGAACGAATTAAAGAATTAAATTTCTTACTTCGTTTATACCCTGTTGATTTAAGAGTGATGACACAAGGACTACCTAACATACCGTTCGATGACTGTCCTCCTTCATTAACAACGTAGACAAAATGATTGGCACACGTTTCAATGTAGTTGCCATTCTCTAGTCTATCTTTGTTTTGTGCGTCACGAGTAGTTTGTGAAAGTATATCGGATGTAGCAGGATACACGTTTATAGGAGCACTACTTCCAGTACCTATGTTTGCCCATTCTACATACTCTCTTGCAAAGCCACATGGCATAACGAGAATACCTTTACTCCCATCATACAATTCTTCCGTGACGTTATTGTAGATCATTCCAGGCTTAGCACCTGCAACAGTCTCATCTGCTACCTCTGGTGACAGCGCCATTAAGACTTTAAGTCTTGGCGTTGCATAATCTTGAGCATCAATTGATTCGAAGCCCATAGATTTAAAGGTATCAAAAGAAGCAAGTTGTGCAACTTGCCCATTAGTCTTTTTAGTTACAACATTCTTTGTCATATCATTCCTTTTCATTTCAGTTTTCACTATGTAATTTTCACTTTGTTGGTTACATAGACACCAAATTTGTCTTCAGGAATATCAGATCCTTTTTGAATCTGTTCCTTGACAAATGCTTTTAGGGTACCGGCATGAACACCACTCTTCTGAATAGGAGCTTGTCCTTCATCACGCAAGCGTGAATACAATTCAGATGCGTTGTTTTCTTCACCTCTTCCAAAACTACAGACAATATCATTTTTAATGATATCATCAAACCCATTATCTCTTAGCCATTTAAAAGCATCCGCTTTATTGGCCTCACTTATGTGTGCTTTATATACTTCTTGTATCTCTACTTTAGATCCAGAACTAAGCGTGACTGCTTTCATTCCTATTTCATCTAGTAATGTTGGGATCGATTCGTTCTCTAGTTTGAACTCTTCTTCTTCTAATCTTTTTAGTTCTGCTTTTCTATCAGAAATTTTTTTACGAACAGTTTCTAACTGATCACAAAAAGTACCAACAGCTTTAAGCCTATCATCACCAGAGCCTTCTAGTTCTTGAATAGCTTTCTTTGATTCTTCAAATAATGACATATAACTTTCTCCATTTAATTAGTATCTACTTCAACAGGATAATATTTTTTTAAATGTCTATCCCACTTTAGCATTTTAAATCTATTACGATTCATACTTGCTGCAACAACTGCAACAGTTGCTATAATAGATGGATCGCCAAGACACAATATGTAATCATCATCAGAAAAATCTTTTAACTTTTTCTTTAGCGCATGCACTACAGGTTGTGAGCTGATCATCAATTGATCTTTACGTGGTAATAAATTTTCAAATTCTCCAAAGCGTAAAGCATCAGTGATATCCACCCCAGTTTTTTCTTGTACTACATATACTGTCATAACTTTCTCCTTCTATATATACGTATTGATTTTTAAAATGCAAGTGTTATATGTTTAACCTAGAAAGATTAAGGAGAAATTATGGACTATCCGTTTAAAACTGTGCCTTATGCACATCAAATTACTGCCCTTGAAAAGTCATGGGATAAAGAAAACTATGCCTATTTTATGGAAATGGGTACAGGAAAATCAAAAGTACTCATCGATAATATGTCTATGCTGTATGATCACGGCCATATAAATGGTGTGTTAATACTTGCACCAAAAGGAGTGTATCGTAACTGGCAGCGCCAGGAAATACCAACGCACTTACCAAATCACATTGAAGACTTTACGGTTGCCTGGACACCTACCCCTAATAAGGTAGAGAAAGAAATGTTGGAGAGTATTATTAAAGATCCAAAAGATCTGACGCTCGATATTTTTTTAATGAATATAGAAGCCTTGCATACGACGAAGGGAGCACGGTTCGCGGAACGCTTTCTTAATGGTCACCGAGGAATGATTGTTATTGATGAGAGTACCACAATAAAAAATCCGAAAGCAATCAGAACTAAGAACGCACTCAAGTTAAGCACGCTTGCCAAGTACAGACGTATCTTGACTGGCTCTCCTGTTACAAGAGATCCCATTGATTTGTTTTCTCAGTGTGAGTTTCTTGATCCTGCTATCTTGGGCCACGCTTCTTACTATAGTTTTAAGAATAGATATACTGTTCAAGTAAGAACGAATGTAGGCACACACGTATTCAATAAAGTAGTAGGGTATAAAAACTTAGGAGAGTTATCTGGTTTACTAGATCCTTATTCATACAGAGTATTGAAGGAGGACTGCTTGGACTTACCTGAAAAGATTTATACGAAGAGACAAGTAGATCTAACCGCTGAACAAAAGAAAGCTTATAAAGAAATGAAAGACTATGCTCTTACTTTGTTTGAAGACGGTAGTGTGTTAACCGCTAGCACAGTAATGACACAGTTGTTAAGACTTCATCAGATTAGTTGTGGTCATCTGATCATGGAAGATGGAGAGACAAAGATATTTAAAAACAATCGTATCACCGAGTTAATGGATATCTTAGAAGAAGTGGACGGGAAGGTTATCATCTGGGCTAACTATCGTCAAGACATACGCACTATCTATAATAATATTGCTAAGAAGTATGGTCCTGATACCGTGGCTACGTACTACGGGGATACCCCTGATGGAGAGCGACAGGATATTGTTCAACGGTTTCAAGATCCTAAGTCACCCCTTCGTTACTTTGTTGGTAATCAACAGACAGCCGGGTATGGATTGACCCTGACGGCGGCCAGTACAGTGGTTTATTATTCGAATAACTATGACTTGGAGAAGAGAATACAGTCAGAGGATCGTGCACACCGGATCGGTCAGAAAAGTAATGTGACCTATATAGATTTGATTGCTGAGAAGACAGTGGACGAGCGCATAGTAAAGGCTCTTCGTAATAAAATTAACATCGCAAGTACAGTTTTAGGTGAAGACTTTAAAGAATGGTTGACTTAATCTGTTATATGCTTATATAATAACTTAAAAGAAAGGAACTTATGGACACGAGTAAATTTAAATCAGTGACTATCTCGATTGAAACTTGGAAGATGCTGCATGCGTTGGCTGATGCTGAGATGCGATCTGTTAGTCGAACGATAGAGTTTCTTGTTAATAAATATAAACAAGAACAGGAGAGTAACGATGGGTAAAGTAAAAGCATTACTCATGGAGATGGAAGAGGACGCTGAGTATATGTCTGCTGAAGAGTGGGCAAAGAAGTGGGGTCAAGAAGAACTTTATATCTGGTCACGTATACAGTGGGAGCTGGGTAGAGAGAATGTTGACGAACAATATTTGGCGATGGCTAAACCTAAAGGGTCCGCATAAGAGTGCGTCTCATTAGGCTTGGCTTAATTTGTTTGACGGTGGTGGTGTGTGTATGGATCGTGGTTCTGCACTCACCCTTCAGGATGTATGTAAAGGAGTGTGAATTAAAGCATACCTATTACAGTAAAGAAATGTGTATGTGGATGTACATGGAAATGAGAAAGGAAGAATCATGGCTAAGAAGAATTCTCTTAGAGCTAGGATCATGAAAGAGTATGAGAAGGTATCAAAGTCTGCGGTGCGTGAACCCCGGAACGGTAAAGAAATGTTTACTCGCATGAGGTGGGAGCGATTGCATAAAATTATAATGAGGAGGTATGCATGAGGAGTAAAGTTGAAAAAAAATATACAGACAGGGATTTGGATTTGATTGAAAAGTTAAAAGAAAAATTTTCCTACACACAGATTGGTACTATCTTTGGTCGTAGTAAAAACTCTGTACTAGGAGCTGTTTACAGACGTAAGTTAAAGAGAGGTCATCAAGTTGTTAAGGATACAAAACCAAAAAGAAGAAGACATGAAAAGATTACAAAGTATTATGACACACATCAAAGGAGTTGGTAATGATATGCTACAATTGCAAAGGAAATGGATATGTTAAAATTAGATTCGAGGCAGAACAAGCGATTGACCAGTGTAAGGTTTGTCACTCACAAGGGGAGATCGATGAAAATAAGCACTACCACCAGACCTGGACAGAGGGGGCTAACGATTCCTTGTCAATCTATTACGGACCACCGCTTGACCCCGACTGCTTCAAGAACTACAAGATTTCGGGAGAGTAATCCCGTTGTAAAGTTTGAGGGAGAACCGCCGTTCTAATCCTCAAAGATAGGGGCCAATTCCTCCGGCCCCTTTTCTATTTACTTTTCTTATAAAATAATTTAAAATCACGCACGAACAACAAAGGAGATCTATGAGCATTAGATTGCCCGATAGTCCGGTTCGGAAAATTCATGAGTGTCTAAAATGTGGCACAGTTTCAGTAAAATTTTGGAAGGATCAGTACGATTGCACGTACAGTAGAGAAGAATGGTCTACAATTTTAGCTGAAGGTGAGGTCATTTTACAAAAAATACTAGGCCCTGTGCGTGAAGATCCGAAGTTTTTTATAGAGTAGTAAGATGTATTCAAAGTTTTTAGTTAAATATTTTTTATAAAAACTTTCATTTTGAAGTAACCAAGTAACTTTAACTCTTAACTCTATGAAATATAACAATAATAGAGGTTACTTATACGGTAACTTACAGTTACCTGCCTTGTTAAATAAGTAACCGACAAAATTATTTGTGTTTTACTTTTAAAACAACTATATACTTTTGTTAAAGTACACTAAACTTATCGTATGAATAAAAGATTAACTGTTAAACAAATCAAATTTGTTAATGAATTAGTTCGAGAAGATGGTGCGATCACACCGACAGAGGCGGCAAGACGTGCAGGTTATTCTATTGATAGAGCTAGAACCACTGCGTCTGAGCTACTAAACGTCCAACGTAATCCTGAAGTAGTTAGATATTTTGATGAACTCAAAAAAGAAATGCAACACAAAACTGCAGTTACTTATGATCGTCATGTTAAAAGATTAGATGATTTGTCCCGAGCAGCACAAGAAGATAAGGCTTGGTCAGCATCTGTTCAAGCAGAAAAGAATAGAGGACAAGCTGCAGGATTTTATAATCATACGCAAAACATTCATACACTAAACTCCATAGACACAATGAATCTTGAGCAAGTTCAGTCAAGATTAAAAGATATACGCAAACTGTACGGCGATATAATTGATGCTGACTTTACAGAAGTACCTGAGATTGAACAAAAAAAAGAGGGCTAGATAGCCCCCTCATTTAATATATCTCTAATATCTTTAAGTAATTCTTTTCCTTTATTTGTTAGACCACAATTATCATCAAAAAATTCTTCTAATGTGTAGTCATCAAGATATTCACTAAATATATTTAATAACGAATGTGCCATGTCATTTGTTTCAATACTCATTTTCTCCAAGCTCCCTTATATTCAAAAGTATCTTCACCTTTGACAAATGTTTTTCGATCATTAGCTAACCAACCAATGACACCATAGTATTGTGTGTTATCAATGTGCAACCACACTAAACTTTTCTTTTTCTTTTTAAATAATCTAAATAATTTTTTCATAACTTTCCTTTCTCACTAAACTCACAAGCTAAACTAAACTCACAAGCTAAACTAATCTTCTTTATCAATCAAATCAACAATAGCTTGAAATTCTTCACGAGCATCTGCACTATCCCAATCATACTTTGCATTGACTAAACACCACTTTCTTATTTTTTCTAGCTTTTGATTAGCTAAATCGTCTGGATTATTTCTCATAACTCCTCCTTTAAATATAAAAAAAGGGGGCTTGATTGCCCCCTAATAAAATTAATAATCATCTCCATTACTATGGTAATTATCATACCAATAATTTTCTTCCTCATAAGAGTTCATTTCATAGTCAGGTAAATGATTTGTAGTAATCACAGGATTAATAAAAGATGTTTGTTCTGCTTTAGGGTATTGCTTTTGTGCCTCCTCTAAAGTTTCAAACTCCTCCAAAAAAACCTTGCGTTGCTGTCCAGCTAGAACAGATGATTGGGGGTATATCCCCCAACCATAAACAATATATTCATCATCTGAATATCTACTTGGCTCAATAGTAAAGTAGTCATAAGCTTTGTGATTTCTCATAGATCCTCCTCAACTAGCTAATGCTTTTTCTTTATTGTATTTCATCACAGCTAGGATTTTTTCTTCTCTAGTTTGCTTAACTCCTTTGATATTATCAAGCATAGACTTGATACTATCAGGGCTAGATATAACTAGATCAGTTCCTTTTTGTGCTAAAATATGCTCATTAACAGTCCACCCTAAAGTGTCTGCTAATTCCTTTACCGATGATAAGTTCTTGTAAGATTGAATAGCATTTTTAACAACCTCAACTTGTTGCAAAATACCCTCAATCCATTTCTCATGACATTGAACAACAGCTTGTTTCGAGTGCAAGTAAGATTGCATTACATCAAATTCTTGACGAGTGCATTTAATTGCTCTTGATCTACAACCACCTGTACCAATTATCCATAAGCTGTACTTATTTTTCCATTGGTCAAGACGATTATTTTTTTCGAGATAAGTATTCATCTTTTCTCTAGCTGTGGTTAGATGAGGATTACTGCTATTATCTTTTTGTTCTACCTCAATGTCAGGATTAAATCCTAAACCAGATAGTTCATCACGATAATAAGCAAACATAAATTTATCCCTATCATAACCATACCTTTCCCCTGTATAGTTTCCATTCAACTCAAAGCTAAAATGTTTTTCAGGATAAAGGTCTTGTTCCTCATTATAAGAATAGCCATAGTCCCTCTTAGCAGTATCTTGCCAATTAGTACCCTCGCTATCAACTACTTTAAAATAAAAACAACTGTCAGTAGCAACACTATCAACAGTAGAATATTTATTTTGTAGCTGTCTTAATTGAGCCACATCACTTGGAATAAATGCTCTCTCTACAACTGTTGTTGCAGTTTCAAACGCATTAGCAATAGCCATATCAAAATCTGATATAGACTGCAAGTATGCGTCTTTATGAGCATTGTCCTCCTGTTCTGCGTGTTTACGAAAATCTTTAATCAAAGACTTTCGGTAGTCATTATTCAATCGTAAATCATTTTTCATTTTATACTCCTTTCACGATTAATTATTTATCTACAATGTTAGGTAGGTTTGAAATTGTAGGGTAATGATATGCAATAAAATGATACATACATTGTTGCCTACAAAATAATGGTGGGCTATCCTTTGTTGTATTGTCAGGAGTATCATAATGTATTACTTTACATTTTTTTCTGTCCTCCTCAACATTACCATTATCTTCAGGGGCTACCCATTCTCTACTACTGTAATCATCATTCCATTGCCAATGACCTCTTTGTGTGTCATATCCTCTAATGGTACAATTTTTTTCAATAGCAGATAACCAACTATCCCTACTAACATTACCAACTTTTTGTTCGTGCCAATAACCATAATTAGAATTATTTTCGCTGTAAGAATTACCTCCACAGTACCCATAACTCATACCACGACCACAAGTTTTGCATTTATGTTTAGACATAATTTTTCCTTTCAAATTAATTGAATAATTTTTTCTAATATGTTCTGGGCTATGCCCCTCTCACGAAACCAGTCCTATAAAGTCACTCTCATCTGCTCATCACAGCCCACTCATATTGGGTACTTGGGAGACAATCCCCAAGTCCTGCCGATATAGTCCTACGAAATCATATTAAGAAAATCATTACAAGGTTTTACAAGATTATACAAGCACTTAAAGTATAAATTTTTATCTTTTTTTATGCTACTATTTACAGGATAAAATGCTACGCAAACCTGAAAGCAAACTTTGGCAATTAATAAAAAAGAATACACCTAAAATATCTTGGAATAGAATAGAAACTACAACGATTATGGGGTTTCCTGATCTTGTTGGCTGCCATAAAGATTGTGGTTTTTTTACAGTCGAATTGAAAGTAGCAAATCGTAGCAAAATTAAACTGTCCCCTCATCAGATAGCATGGAATTATAGCCACGCATTAAAGGGTGGTAGATGTTTTATCATAGCCACCCCCCTTGAACAGACCACCCTAAATATCTATGGGGGTATACAGGCACAGGATATAGCAAACAATATCCATGAGCCATTAATCGTGTTTCATAAACCATTTGATTGGGGGAAGGTCATCACATTCCTGACACAAAACTAACGCAAAAGGGTAGGGGGCTACCTGTCCCCTGCCCTCTCACACTAAACTGACGCAAACTATCCGTGTGCCATGAACACTAAACATTCGCAGTTTGACACTAAACATTCGCAGATTATCCCCGGCTGCAGCAGAAAAAAAAGTGAATCAATCTTCACGGGACTTGTCGATCATCCATAGTATGGGTTTAATAATGAAGTAATATATAACCAGGTACAGTATAAAATATTCTATATATGTTTTAATGTTTTTCATATGATATGTTTTTAATAGCAGGATTCCAGCAGGCCCGGCAATCCAGGCATTGGCCGCCCTGCTTTGATGCGCTGCAAGCTTCACCAATTGGCGCAACGCCTGGTGTGTGTACCGTGCTGCTGTGCTGGTGACTTTTCCCGGGCGCGCCGTTTACCATCGTCGCGGATAATCTTATAACCAGGTTCGAAGGGATGCAGCCGCCAGTCTCTTTAAATTCTTTTAGTATCCCCGCTTCACGTGTTGGCAGCCAGTGCTTTATAGCTGGTGTACCTGCTGCAACAGCGCAGATCTTGCGCAGGTGATCAACGGTTTGTATATCCCCGCTATCATGCCAGCGGAAATATTCTTTTTCATAGTGTGTTATTAACTGGATCATTGCAGGCACCCAGGCGCTGTTAGTAATAGACGCCAGGCGGCGGGCGTGGCCCGTCTTCACGGATGGATAAAGATAATTAGCATTCATTGCGTAACACTCAAAACACACTGACCCCGGCACCTGCTGCAGCTTGCCGCCAGTCTTGCATTCCCAGGCGCTCAAGCCGTAAGTATTACCCGGCATTTTTTTATTCTTGTTACTGATCCCGCCGCCGGTCAATTCCTTAGCTTTTTTTAATGTGTACATTTTTTTTACTTTCTTGTTGACTTGTTAATATATCTGTTATAATCTTTTATAATAATTAATCAAGAAAGAAAGAAGGTTAATATGTTAAAAAATAATGTTGGAATAGTTAACGAAGGCAGCCTTGTTAAGTTTAAGCTGCACACTCAAGCCGCCGTTGATTGGTGGAATGATAACGTTGACGATTTCAATAAGGAGATAAGAGCCAAGGCCTTAAGAGAGAGATATGTTGAGCACCGATACGCCCAGGATATCTATCAAGGAATGCTGGAGCACTTTAACAAGTGACCGGCAGCAGCTGGCCTGGATTCGCCGGGCCAGCTAAACACACACTAAAAAAA
>Ga0070750_10000943_pt1 | contig 16256 bp, 44 predicted proteins | sample VirMetDEL_Nov_24_FD_77013 | JGI IMG/M metagenome (GOLD analysis project Ga0070750, IMG submission 77013) | Aqueous microbial communities from the Delaware River and Bay under freshwater to marine salinity gradient to study organic matter... | ecosystem: Environmental > Aquatic > Marine >...
ATAGTCTCCATTCGGTTTAAAAGATGGGCTATTTAATCTAAATTCAAAACCATCAGATGTGTAATATTCAAGCCTTAAATCCTTTCCAGTAAAGAACCTTTTTCTTGATTCGCTCCAACCTCTAAACTCTAATTCTCTACTCATAACGTCACCGCCAAATGTCCAGCCAGTGCAAACAAACCGACAAATATAACTGCCAGTGTAATGTTAGTGACCATTTCCATGTTAATCTGAAATGGTATCTTTTTGTATTTTGCTTGTTTCATCACACCACCTCATCCAAATCAATATCTAAAATAAACGTCCGATTACTATACTCGTAATTAGGGCTGTTTTCTGGTTCGCCATTGTTCCAACCTATTACTAAGTGCAATTCTAATCCTCCAGAGCCATTTTTAACACAACATTCATCATCAATTACATACTTGTTTTCAATGTTGTAATTATTTCCTATACATGATTTTTCCAACACCATGTCCCAATCTATACAATTTTTTAACATTTCTTAATCCTCTTTAGTTATTCTTAATTTATAATGTAATAAATTCATCAACTTTTAAATACTTTTTATATTTAAAGTTTGTAAAATTTTCTTTTAAATTTTTTTCAGCATCTTTTTTATTATAAAAAACTTCGTTATAAAACGGCATTAAATTATTAGCCCTTAATTCTTTCATTACTAACTTTTTTTTATCAATAAGCAACTTTCGTTCTTTAAAGTCTTTCGCCATATCAGTATTAATGTTGCAACCTATATCATATTTTCTCATGTTGTTTTATCCTCTGTGACATTTAATTTTGTTAATCTTTTCATTTTCTTAATCCTCTATTTAAAATAGGTTTAGACATGCTTGCTATATTGCGATATTCTTCATCTTCATCAATCCACTTATTAAAATCTTCAATTGAATTTATAGTAAATCCACTTGGAAAGCTGTTTGTAATATTTATTGACAAAGAATGTGCTGTTTCGCTATCCAACTTCATGTCTGTTAGATAAAGAAAATCTAAGCCTTTATATGTCCATAGGTTTTGCCCATTTTCGTAATTTTCAACATAATATCCATCAATTTCAGTTGCTGGTATATTTACTTGTATTTTAATTTTTTTACTTTTCATTTTCTTAATCCTCATTATTAAATCATGGTTAACATTTTACACAATGTAAACCCAATGTCAATAATTATTCTACATAATAAAGAAAATAAACAATAATCTATTTTACTCTAAAAAGAATATAATTCTTGACATAATAGAATATAAAACTATAATTAAGGCTAATATTAACAATGGAGTACAAAATGAAGAAAGTTGAAAAGTTAGCGGAAGAGATTAAAGAGTTTATTAAATATGAGCCAGTTTGGGGAGAAGCGGACATTCTCGGTATTCTGGACAAACACGCACCAGCTAAAAAGCCATTTCCAAAACACATGGTATCAAATAATGGTGATGTGGTTTTATTTGACGCAAAAACAAAACATACAGACAAACAAGGAAAAGGAGTTGTACAAATTAGCAATGGCATGAAAATAGGTTATGTTTATGATAGTTGGAATATGAATTGTTTTGTTGATTGCGAAATAGAGGTGAAATCATGATAAAAGAAATAAACGAAAACTTTAGCTATGAAGTTGACCAGCACAACTGGATTTTGCACCAGTGGTTTGATGGCAAAACAAAGGACGGAGAGCCTAAGAGAACAAGTAAAAAAACGTATTATGGAACGCTTTTACAGATGCTCAAGGCCATTATTGATAAATCACTAAAGGATAGTATTGATTTTAAATCAATATCTGATTTAAGCGAGCAATTAACAAATGATTTAAAAAAATTGGAGATATCTAAATGAACGAATTAAACGAATTATACACAAAACTTTCAAAGCACTTTGGCGACATCATTCAACTGGCTAAGGCAATTGGCTTAAAGCATCAAACTGTCTATGGTTGGAAATACAGAAAATCAATTAAATTTAGTCAGGCCATGATGATACAAGATGCCAGCAAAGGCAAGTTTAAGGCTCATAAGATAATGGAGATATTCCATAAAGCGAGCATAGAGCCATGAAAAAATCAAAACTAATAAAAAAGCAAGAAAAAGAGATTGAAAGTCTTTTAGACTTGATACAGCAAAAAAACATAAAGATTAAAAACATGATAGAGCTAAAAGACAAAACAATTAAAAACTTACTTGAAGTTATCGAAAGCTATGATCGAGGTGAAAATAAATGAACACACAAGACAAAATAAAAGAACTGATCGATAAGTATATAAATGCAATTCCAAGAGCATTGGGGGATAAATCACGTTCAGCATTTAAACAGATAGTTCAAGACCTCGAAACACTTTTAGATCCAGAGTGTGAGCATTTAGACACTCAGCCAATAAAAGTTTTAATTCAATATGAAGGATATGAAAAAGCAAATTTATGTAATGATTGTGGTGTAGTCATAAAACCAATTGAATAATTATTATTAATGTAGTATAGTACAGTTTACTGATTCAAATCAGACGGCCTCACATGAGTCTAATTAACTCGATAAGCTTGGTAACTTATCAAGAGGCCGTATCTTTTAACCACCTAAACCAAAGGTATATTAAATTGAAAAAATCCAAAGAACAGCCAAAATTTATACAGCTAAAAATTGAATTTCTTTGTCATAAAGACACGACATTGCAAGAGAAAATATTACTAGCTGAAATATATAATTTATCCAAATCAAAATCATATAAATGCAATGCCAGTAATGGGCATTTTTCTAAGCGATTTAACATACCAAAAACAAGCATATCAAGGTCAATATCTAACCTAGAAAAAAAAGGTTATATAAATTCACAAATAACACCAAAAACCCGCAATCATGAGAGAATCATTACTATTAACAATTTGTTAATACCTATTAACAATGGGTTAACACGTATTAACAAAATGTTATTTGACCTATTAACAAATTGTCAAGAGTCTAAAGAGAATATAGAAAACAATAATATAGAAGTTAATAATATTAATGTAGTTTTCAACTACTGGAAGGATATTTTAAATCACCATAAATCAAAAATTGACAGTAAACGAAAAACAAAATTAACAAACGCATTAAAATCATTTTCAGTTGATGAATGTAAACTAGCAATTGATGGATGTAAAAAATCAAGTTATCACATGGGCGACAATGACAGAAATACAAAATACGATTCTATTGATTTAATTTTTAGGAATAATGATAAGATAGAATATTTTATAAATTTAAGCAAGGTACAAAACTATGGAAATAACAACACAAGAAAACTCACACGTGCAGAACAATCAGAAGAGCGTGACCAATGGTACAGAGAAAAATATGCCAACTAAATGGCTAGATGCTTTATGGCTTAAAATGTCAGCTTTATATCCTGCATGGGACAGCATGGTAGGATTGCACCCTTATGTATTGGATGAAAATAAAAAACCTACCAGTGAATTAAATTCCAAAGGACAAGCATGGAGCAATGAACTAGCAGATTTAACTGGCGATGAATTAAAACATGGATTTGATAGTTTGAAAACAAGAGCAGAAAAATCATTTCCTCCGAGTGTGCTTGAATTTAAAGACTTATGCACTGGCAACGAATATGAAAATGTACTGGATGAGATTATAACTAGATTGCAAGATGGTGATACTTATCAATGGACGAATCAATTAGCTTTTAACGTGTTTATGCCAGTGTCAGGCGACTTTAAAACAGCACTAATGGGTAATGTGCCAAAACTAGTAAAACACCGCCTTAAAATGATTGATAGAGACTCTATGTTTCCACTGCCTGATTATTCAAAACCTGCAATTGAAAAACCAAAAACACAAAAAGGCATTGCGCCAGAACAGCAAAGGCAAATTTTTCAATCTCATATGTTTAGCGCGATTAACAATCATAGTCCACAATTGTTTGAACAACCAGAAAACCAGAAAAGTAACAGATTTGTTAGTGCAGATCAAAACGATAAATTATCACCATTGATGAAAAAAATATTTTCAGCACAAGGAACAACTGAATTAATCAATAAATTCAAAGCCAGTGATTACATCATTCCAGATAAACCGTTAAAGCCCGACTTTTTAAGATTTTCAAAAAAAGATTGGAGTCTTAAATACAGGAACTACAAACAAAAGGCCATTGAAGCATTTACAAATTTTCTTGTTGAACAAGGGGTTTTGTCATGAAAAAGCAAACTATTCAAAGAGCCACAATTCACAACATGGACTGCATGGAGTTTATGAAAGGGTGTGAGGATAACCAGTTTTCACTTGCGATTTGCGACCCACCTTACGGTATAGGGATAAGCTCAAATCCAGTAAGACAACAGCATGTTAAAAAAGAATGGGACAATTCAACTCCTTGTAATGAATATTTTAAAGAATTAAGAAGAGTCAGTCATAATCAGATAATATGGGGAGGCAATTATTTTTTAGATTTTTTAGGAAGTTCACAAGGTTTTTTAATATGGGACAAGGTTCAACCTCATGATTTTAGTTTGGCAATGGCAGAATTCGCATGGATTAGCTTTCAAAGACCTGCGAAAATATGGAAACGCTCAGTTTTATCAGAAATGAATAAAATACACCCAACACAAAAACCAGTCGCACTATACGAATGGCTACTAACAAACTACGCAAAACAAGGCGATTCAATACTAGATACCCACATGGGTTCAGGAAGCATTGCAATAGCAACAAACAAGCTAGGATTTGACTTGACAGCATGTGAACTAGACAAAGATTATTACACAATGGCCTGTGAACGTGTTAGAAACGCATCAAAGCAAATTGATATGTTTACCCCACCAGTTCCAGAACAAAAACAAGAGGATTTGTTATGAAAAAGCAAGCCATAGGCAAACAAGCAGAAAAACAAGAGGATAAGAGAATGAAAAATCCAAAATCATTTTATAAAAAACTTAAAAATTTAATAGAAAATGAAGTACCAGAAAATTGCATGCTTTGTTATGACATAGGTCAAATGATGGTTTATGTTGTTAAAAAAGATGCTGAATTTATAGAGTTTAAATCTAATAGTGGCGGCACAGGTTGGCACGGAGTCATGGCACCAGTTACAGAGCCTCATGCTGGCGAAGGATATGATTATAAGTCAATCGTTGGAGATGAAGGTATAGAGATAGAATTGGCGGCTGTACAAGTCTACAAATATGATTAAAAAACCCCAATACCAAAACAAAGAGGATATGATAATGACGCACTACAGCGAATTAATTAACACCAGAAGAAACAATAATAAAATAATCAAAAAATAACAAAAAATACTTTACAATAACATAAAAATGCTTATAATTAGAGATAGGTTAAATAAATAAGATATTATGAAAGTTTGTACAAAGTGTGGGATTGAAAAGGAATTAAGTGAGTTTTATAAATCACCAGATTGTTTATTAGGCGTTTTACCACAGTGCAAAACATGTAAAAACAAGCAGTCTTTAAAATATCAAAAACTTAACAAATCTAAAATAAACAAACAAAGAAAAAAATGGTATAAATCTAACTCTAATAAAATAAAAGATATTAAGCAAAAATGGAGAGAAAGTAACAAAACTAAAGTTAATGAATACTTTAATAAGTATGCTGAAAACCTAGCAGACCACTATGTAAAAGGGTCAATCACAAAATTTATGAAAGGAGCAATAACCCACTCAGATATTCCACAATGGGCTATTGACTTAAAAAGAATACAAATTAAAATCTATAGGGAGTTATACAAATGAAAAATTTAAATGATTTTCAACAAGAAGCAATAAAAGTTTATGAAGGTTTAAGAGATGGAAAAATAGACAGGGCAGTAGCCAAAGAAATGAACGCCGCATTAAATTTAGTTATTAAATCAGGGTTACTGGCTTTAATGGATGCTCAAGCAAGGGCACAAATGCCATCAGACCAGATATTTAATGATAAAAATATTTTAGAGCATCAAGAATGAAGCTTAAAAAATTCATAAAGAAAAACTATAAAAGTCAAGTAGAATTTGCGAGGGCTAATAGCGTTAGTCCTCAGCAGGTTACACAATGGTTAAATAAAGATTATAGAGTGATAAACAACCGCTTATACAGTTATAGAAGACATTTAAAAGAGGTTATATTATGAAAACGTGCAATATTTGCAAAATACTAAAAAATAATAATGAATTTGAATATCAAACAAATTCAAAAGATAAACTTTCAGCATCATGTAAGGGATGTTTACATAGCGCAAGATCAAAAGGTGCTTACAAAATACCAGATGGTGCGATATGCAACCCAAAACGCATGAGCAGAAAAATATTAAATTATGATTTTGAAAACGTGCCTTTGTGCTACCACGAACTTATTCATGAACAAAGAAAATTGCGTGTTGAAATGGAGCGTTTGATATGAAAATTAATGATTATCTAAAGAAAAATAAAATGATGCATAAAGATTTTGAATATTTATATAATTATTCCAAAAGTTCTATCGCATCAGCAATTACAAGAAATTGGACTTTAAAAGAAGTTAAAAATGGATTAATCTTAATAACAAAAACTAAAAAAGAAATCTTATTGAGAAAACACAAAAAGCCTAAAAAAATGGTTAATTCATTAATTGGACATTCACAAATGCCATTTAAAGACCTGTACAAGTTGAAAAACTTGAGCATTAGGAAATTTGCAGATTTATATAATCTGAATTATTGCAACGTTCAACAATGGTCAACACTTGGGCACATGGCACAAGAATTTGAAAATGGTGTAAAAATCACAACCAAGCCAAAAAAAAAGAAAGAGCAAAGTTTTTGGATCTATACAGATAAGCCGCCCGAGATGTTGAGGGGAGCAAAACGAAAAGTATTTATTAAAAAATATGACATAAGCAAATTATTATGCTCATTACCCGCAACAGCCATTGAACACGACTGGCTGAATGATGGAATATCTTGTCATGAATAATATTAAATACAATAAACAAGCAAATGAGGGTTAGAAGATGAAACAGTTTATAAAAGACATAAAAATATTAAAAGATAATCCTGTTATCTTCATATTTGCTTTGATGCTAACAGCAGTATTAATGATTCCACTTTGGTTTTTACTATGAATAAAAAAGAAATAGAAATGATTTTGTTGGTTGTGTTTTTTTCTCTTGTTATTGCATTTTTTTTTAATTTATCATTAACAAAAGATACAAAAATTCAAGATTTAGAACACGAGCTTGCGACTAACAAAGTACAAGCAAAACAGAAATGCAATGATAGATTTTTAGGAGTATTAACAAAATGAATAACGAAGATTTTTTAAAAGATGTATGTCCGAATCATACAGAAAAAAGCAAATGGAACAAAAGCGAATTACTACAAATTTTAGAATTGCACGAAAAGCAATTAATTATTGAAGTATTGGAACAACAACAAGCTAGAATTGAAGAACTTGAGGATGATAATAATGAATTTGAAAATCAAGTTCTGAGTTTAGATCATGAATGTAATAATTTAGGTCATGAATTACAAGATATTAAGACTAAGATTGAAGATAAAGATGGTGAGATTGAAGAACTACAAGCCGAGATTGAGAAGCTTAAAAAGGATAGCGAGTGGATTAGTGTTGATGATAGATTACCAGAAGAAAATCAAATTGTATTATCTCATTTTACTGGTGTTTATGCAGCTGACGTAGTTGAGTTTTGGAGTGATAGAGTTAACAACCATTTTGGGAACCAACCAGCAACCCACTGGATGCCACTACCAAAACCACCAGAGGTCGAATAGAATGAAAGCCCATACATTACAACTAACAAATTTTAACGATATTGAGAATATACGCAAAAAAGCGACTCAAGTTTTAAATACATTTGTTAAAAATAAAAAACAAAAAATTGAAGTGACATTTGCAAATGCAAAATCACAAAGAAGCTTAAAACAGAATAGTTTAATACATGGTTTATTTAATCAAATTTCGGTTAATTCAACACATGTTGGCAATGGTGAATATTACAGCCCAAAAATCTGGAAGGAATATTTGAAGGATCAGTATTTACCTAAAAATAAAACAATAGTATTAGGAAGTGAAGTTGTTGAAATGAAATCAACAGCAAAATTAAATAGAAAAGAGTGTGCAGAATTTACAAATCATATTTTGAGATTTTGCGCTGAAAACGAAATTGAAATCATGATTACTACTGATGATTATGATTTTTTGACTAGAATTTAAAAGTTTTATGAGCGAGCCAAATTTTAAATTAATAATCGATAATTGCTTTTTTAGTGGTTCGCTCATGAATTTAAAACTATGATTGAAAACAAAGCAGGAGTAAAGCAAGATGAAAGAAATAGAAATACAAGATAATACCGAAGAATTAGAAATGATTAAAAAAGCAAAAGAACTAATGATAAGTCTTCTGAATAAGAATAATTATTTTTATTGGGGATGCTTAGTTAAAAATAATAAAGAAAACATAGCCCACGAATATTTTAGTTTGGCAATTGCAGATTTGATTAAAAGTAAATATCTTAAATCCAAAGAGTGTTCGTATGAGCATTGCATGGAGTATTCAAAGAGGCGCATTTCTAATGTTGGATAAGCATGGATATATAAAACCATTTATTTCACCAAAAGGCAAGTGTTATTCTTTTTATACGATGGGCGGTATATGCAAAGGAAAATTAAAAGTTATGCCGCAGTGTATTAATTGCCCATGTTTTATGCCTGATAAATTAAAAACAAAGCACTAAGCAGGAGTAAGAGATGAGAAAAGCAAAGACAAAAAACAAAGATGGAACATTTAATTTTTATTCAAATTCTGAAAAAAGATATCTTTTGAAAAATGCAACAGAAAAAGAAGTTGATGAAATTATTTACTTTATTAAATTAAATCAATCTATGAACACATACTCGGCACGTAACAATAAATGACAGCCATACATAAAAACAAACCCGAAAGAGATAAAAAATATTTAAGAGCAATTTGTGAGAATGGTTGTTGTATTTGCGGTCAATCTGCAATACCACATCATTTAAAAGGCTACAAACAAGGCAATATTAAAGTATCTGATTATTTAACTATTCCATTATGTGACCGACATCATTCAGCAACATATGAAACTGGATTACACAAAGACATAGAAAAGTGGGAAGAAATGCACGGATTACAGACAAATTTAATAAGGCACACACTAGCAGAACAAATGATGAACAATAATATTACATGGGAATTATTTAATAAATATTCAGAAATATGTACAGAATTAAATTACAGGTTCAGATAAATGATTGAAGTAAATATAAAACCATTTTCAGTTAATGATGCCTGGATAGGTAGACAAATACCAACATCAGGATTTAAGGCATTTAAGCAAGAGTTAGTATTAAGATTGCCATTTCTTGAAGTTCCAAATGGTAGAAAAATAATTATCATTGAGTTTGGTTTTTCATCATCTTTGAGCGATTGGGATAATTGTATTAAAATTACTCAAGATTGCATAGCTACAAAATATGGTTTTAATGACAGAGAAATTGACCAAGCTATCATAAACAAGGTGAAAGTAAAAAAAGGCCAAGAGTATATTAAATTTAGCCTAAGGAATAAGATGTGTGGCGAATGTTGGCTAAAATTAAATCAATTGAGGTGTGAGTGTGAAAAATAATAAAAACCCAAAAAAGAAAAACATAATTTATATTGATGGGAAAAAATACGAGATTGTGCATTATGATTTTTTGCCAGTGGGAACGGTTGCACTATCGACAGATTTATTCAATAAATACAAGAGTGATAAATGATATACATTAACAGATTTAATCCTAAAATAAACAGTTATGAGTTCTCAAGCGGATCAAGTAGCGTTGTTATATCATCAGTTGATATGCAAGCGGTCATTGCGTCAATTTTAGGTTCAGGCAAAACAACACCGATGGACGTCGCACATTTATACGCTTATCACCAATTCGGAGATATTGAAATATCATTAAAAGAGTTTAAAAAGATGCTCAAGCCGTTTATGTATAATCGCTTAATCGCAAACGAAACAAAGAAAAACCAGACCATTGATACAAAAATCCTTTTAAAATATCATCAAAACATAGTCACGGCACTTGATGACGTAACAGAATGCGTTTTTAATTATTTAACGCGCAACAAAATAAAAAGAATAAGTTTATTGAGATTTATGCCGAAAATAAAAAAAGATACATTTGCACGTCATTACAGGCATTTTATTAAAGGAGTAATTGAAGAGCTAGAAGACAGACGAAACAAGCTTGAAATAACTGTGTTTTACAAGGTTATAGAAGTCGAAAAGTATTAAAAATTATTACAAAATAACAATAAACTTGATTTTGCGCCAAAATAGTGTTAATATTACCAACGTGAATAATTCTCTTTAGGATTTTCATTTTATCTTAAGCCTCCGAAAACCCAGCTTTGTAAAGGTTGGGTTTTTTTATACACACAATAAATGAAATTAAGACAACAACAATCAGAATTTGCATATCACGCAAGTTTATTAATTCAGCATGCTCATTATTTGGGTTACCAAGTGACTTTTGGTCATGCGCTCAGGTGTAAAGAATGCCCGATTGGAAAAAAACACAGTTTACACAAATCAAAACTAGCCATTGATTTAAATCTTTTTGATAAAGATGGAAAATATTTATCATCCACAGAAGACCACCGTATTTTGGGTGAATGGTGGGAACAACAACACGAGCTTGCATGTTGGGGCGGAAGATTCAACGACGGCAATCACTACAGTTTTACACGATGGGGTAGAAAATGAATTTAATCACACTAAAAAAAATTGGCGGACTTTGGTACGCAGAAAATCTATTGCATTGGGCTTGGGCTGATACAATAGATACAGCCATTGATTTATTAAAAAGAAGATGAAAATTGTTTTAATTCACGGCTTTAATGTTAGAGATAAAGGCCGTGGATCAATTGACAAACTAAAACCATATTTAAAAAAAACGTTTCCTGATGCTCTCATTGATAATGATTCTGCCGATTATGGATGGGATTTTCTTTTAAAAGCAAATTATTTTTATTGGGTTGGAGATACGATTGACAGAATTGCAAACGCTTTAAAAGATGCAGATTTAGTTATATGTCACAGCAATGGAGCTAACTACTGCCAAAAAGCATTGAATAAAATCTGTAATAAAAAAATAAAAGTGGCTTACTTATCACCAGCATTAAATCGCCACCATAAATTTAACGAAAGCTTTGACAAGTGCCTAGTAATGCACACCAACGACGATAAGACTGTATCACTGGCGAAATACATACCTTTTTCAAGCTGGGGAGATATGGGGAAAATTGGAGCTTTGACCGATGACTATCGAGTTAAAAACATAGACCACACAACAAAAATATTACATCATTCTGACTGGTTCATTGATGAGCATATAGACTCAGTAACAAATACAATTGAAGCATTTTATAAAGGTGAATTATGAAAACAATCACAATAATATTAATAATCGCTTTTCTTTCATCATGTGCCAGTGCCACATATAAAGTAAAAAAATGCAGTGTGACTGATGGAATTATTCATTGTTCAACAGCCAGTATAAAATCAAAAAGAGAGTTTGCTGATGGTGTTGTAGTAAGTTATAAAGATGGTGAATTTACTTTCCAATCTGGTGAAGTATCAACAAATGAAAGTCCGCTAGAAATAGCAGGCGCGCAAGCAATATTAAAAATTATAGAACAAGTAAAAATTAAGTAGGAAATCCCACAATGCCTGATAATAAAATTGACTACAATTCGGCTAAAGACGCACACTGGCGAATTGATGAACTAGAAAAAGATTTTAACATTATGAACGAATGTTTACAGAAAATAAGTGATAATCAAGAGAAAACAGCTAAAAGAGCATTGGTTACAAATGGCATGATCGCAGGCGGTTTATCATTATATGTTATTGATTCAATCGGGTTGCTTAAGTTATACAATCAGTATTGTGAGTAACCAAGTAAAAAAAATAGCAGATATAAGCCCTCAAGGTAGGGTTATATCGAGCGAGATACAAAGGAGCGTATTTAATCGTTCATTTCATGCTTTTATTTTTGTGTTATTAGGATTTTCGTCGTTAATGGGATATACAGTATCGCAATTGTACGAGATACAAAAAGATTTACAGGATTTAAAAGATAAATACGAATTAAACACACTAGTACGAATAAAACAAGAGTCAAAAAAGAATTAGTAAACAAGTATAATTATAAATCAAATTGTCAGGTGGTTTAGCGGCCTTTAAGTTTTCCTAGAAACTACTGACATTATTATATTCTAGGAATAATTACCTTAGGAGTAATTTAATGAAAGCAAGAGAAATACCAAAAGAAGTAAGCAAATATTTTATATATAATCCACAAACTGGAATTATTAAAAGAAAAATAACAGTTAATAACAGGGCTAAAAAAGGAAGTATTGTTGGCAGTTTAAGAAGCCACGGATATTTAACAACTAGTTATGATTACAAGCAATATTATATTCACAGATTGGCATGGTTTTTACACCATGGCAATCAACCAGAATATATTGACCATATAAACGGTATAAAAACAGACAATAGACTTGCAAACTTAAGAAATTGTAGTAATTCACAAAACAACATGAATGTTGGTAAAATGTCAAACAATACAAGCGGACATACTGGTGTGTATTGGATAAAAGACAGAAAATCATGGAAAGCAGTGATAACTGTGAATTATAAGACAATCTATTTGATTATGTCAAAAGATAAGGATACTGTTATTAATGCAAGAAAACAGGCTGAAATAAAATATTTTGGCGAATATAGATACAAAAAAGGTGAAAATAATGTCAAAAGAAAGTTGTCAAAAAGAATTAATATGCATGAGATTAGCAATCAAAAAACTTGATGCTGTTGCTGAACAATTAGAATTTTATTGTAGTATGTCTGAATTAAATTATGCGGGCGGTGCAGATGTTGATTTAAAAGAAGTTGAAGAAATGACAGCGAAAGCCGAAGCTATAAGCCGACAAGCTGAAAAAATGGCCATGAAATTAGTATCATGAGTCAATTAGATAGAATAGAAAGAAAATTAGACAGCGTATTGTCACAAGTTGGTTTAGTCATTGAAGTACCTGAAAACGTTATTAAACAAAAAACATACGGAGTAAAAATAAAGGAAGTTTCAGAACTTATTGAGTTGTGGAAAAATTCGAGAGACCCTTTAAAACGAAAAATAGGGAGTGAACAAGCAGAGTATTTATGCTTTTTAGATCCCGAGCGCGTATTACAGAAAGACGTATATTATCAAATTAAATCAAATCAATCAAGATTGTGGCGTGTTTCATTTTCTGGAATTGTAGTAGATGATTTTTATTTAATGCGAGAAAAATACTATAATCGACACACAGGCGAAAAAGTATATAAAACACCAGACTGGAACAAGGAAAATCAAACTGATTGGATCAAGCCAAGTAAAATATTTGTCAAAGATGAAAATGGCCGCGGAATTAAAATAAAAAATCATTGTGTATTAGCGTATATGAATTATTCACATCCAAATAACAGGTATTTTCAATCAAAATTCAAAGACAATATTGTTGAAGCTATCGAGAAAAAAATGGAACAAGATTTAAATCGATTAAAAGAGAATATAAAGAATATAAAATGACAACATTGAAAGCCAAAACAAATGAAAGGTTTTACCGCGAAATTCAGTATAAAGACTCAAGCGGCACAGCTATTGATATTACTGGCTATTCTATCGATATGGATATCAAGACAAAAAACGGCGTAATGATTGAAAATTTATCCGTTGGTTCAGGCATCGCATTAACAACACCACTGCAGGGGCAATTTACAGTAACAGTTGCTGATTGTAGCGCATGGATTACTGGAATGGCTGTTAGTGACTTAGTAATTACAGATGATTCTGGAAATGAAGTTGCAAGCGAAACATTTAATATCAACATTATTCAAGGTATAACACGTGTCTAATATCTTAACGATTAGTGAAAACAATCAAACATTGACTACAAGTGAAACCCTTGTAAATGTCATGATGGTTTCGGCTTCTACAGTCGCAACAGGAGTGACATCAGTTAATGGAGATACTGGTGCTGTAACTGTACAAGAAACATTAGTTTCAGGTACAAACATAAAGACAATTAATTCTGAATCATTGCTAGGCAGTGGTAATATTTCTATCACAGTTTCACCAGAATTTTTAGATTCTGTTTTTAGAATTGTTGATAGCACGTCAGGATACAAGCAAATATTTGACACAGGCAATCTCACAGCAAACAGAACTATCACCTATCCAGATTTTGATTTTGATTTTAATTCATGGTTTTCATCTGGTGGTGATTTAACAGTTGCTAGAGATTCTACATCAGGCGTTATAACATTAGGGACTAATGGTGGAGCATATATTTTTAGGAATGGCTCAAATTTTGTTATAAAAACAAATGGACAAGAAACGTTTAACTTTCGTTCAGTAGAGACTAGATTTAAATCCGATAATATACTTGGATGGACGTCAGGTACAGTTTATGCTTCTATTGACACATCAATGTCAAGAACTGCCGAGGGTATTGTTGGTTTCAATGTTTCAATAGATTTATCCAATGCAAAATCTGGCACATTAGCAAGTCCGCCAGCGGGATTAGTAGTAGGTGAGGTATGGTCAGATACTACAGACAGTGCAACACACCCAATCGCAAGAATATCAACAACAACAACATAAAATTATGATAATAGCACTTAAAAAACAATTACAGATTAGAGACCAAGACTTAAAAGTTATTAATGTTAATCATTGGGTTGTTACTGATGTTGTTCATCGATTAGATAAAGAATTTGTTGTCTTAACAATCAACGGTTATAAAAACAGACAAGCAAGAATAAATGGATATAATCCAGTTGTTAGCGGAATAAGGCGTAAAATCAAAAACACGTATGACGAAGAAAACAATATCGTAACTAATGATTACAATAAATTCATTCGTTACCAAGAAACGGATGGAAAGCATAAGGACTTGTTAAGAGGTGCAGTATTAGAATTTATGTTATCAATGCCAGAATTTGCGGATGCAGTTAATGATTAAATGTTAGAACATCAACAGCTCTATAATACAGTAAGATGGAAGAAAGCAAGAAAGCGCAAACTATTTGATAATCCTAGATGCGTTATGTGTTTAGCTATGAATAGACAGACAGCGGCCACAGTAGTAGATCATATTATCCCACATTGTGGAGATAGTGAACTATTCTGGGATGAGAACAATTATCAATCATTATGCAAACGATGTCATGATAGCAAGACATGGTATGAAACAACTAAAAGCACCAGACTGCCAAACAACATTAAGCCAAGAAGTAAAGATATTACAATACTATTCGGTGCTCCATGTTCAGGCAAGACAACATACGCTAACAATCAAGATTGTACAGTGATAGACTTTGACGACATCAAACGAAAGTTATCAGGTAAAGACTACGATATGCCGAGTCACTACATACCCACATGTATAGCGATCAGAAACAAAATGATTGAACAATCAACAGGATCTGTTATTATAGTTACATCATTACCAAACGCTAGAACGCGAGAAGACTGGTTAAATAAACTAAAAGCCAAAGCACTGATGATGATAACACCAGAGCATGAGTGCATAAGACGATTAAAGAAAACAGACCGACCAAACATACAAGGTCAGGTTGCATTGATAAGAAGATGGTTTAAAGAGTTCAGGCCATTGGGTAACGAATCATTTATAAGTTAAAAGTATTAGAGGTGATACTATGGGCGAATTAAAAAATATAATAGCTAAAGCATACAGCTTAGAAGATGGTGGATTATATGTGTTACAATGCGAATCTAAATTAACAACAAAGCAAATATCAATTATAAAAAATACATTAGAAAAATATAAAAAAGAAAGAAACATAGACTTTATTATATTAGACAAAGGATTAACAATATTCAAAAGCGAAAGGATTGATACAACTAGGCAATCATGTTTATGATTGGACTATGATGAAAGAAACAAATATTAAAGTTTCTCCATACGATGAAGATATAGAAGTAATTAATGTGTTCTCTGATTACCTTATTGATTGGAAACAAGTAGGTAATAGAGTTGTAGTAATAGAAGATATTCCAGAGCTAATTAAAGCGCATACAAACAACGACAACAGTAATAACGATGCTAGACATGAATAACACCAAACAAATGCGCTCAGAGCTACCCACGGGGGTATCTGAAAGTGTCTTAGACGGCATATGAAAAAA
>Ga0070750_10000954_pt1 | contig 16175 bp, 24 predicted proteins | sample VirMetDEL_Nov_24_FD_77013 | JGI IMG/M metagenome (GOLD analysis project Ga0070750, IMG submission 77013) | Aqueous microbial communities from the Delaware River and Bay under freshwater to marine salinity gradient to study organic matter... | ecosystem: Environmental > Aquatic > Marine >...
GGATGCAAGTGCAAGAACCACGCGGCGAAGGTCTACGAGTGGCCTGATGAGACGAAGGACTACAGGATCGGGATCGAAGGTCTGATGGACGACTACGATCGAATGCGTCCGAAGTCGGCAGACGGCGAACCGGATGCCGACGATGACATCCGGAGCGGCGAGCGGCGGACCCCGGCGATGGCGATCGCCTCCCTTTCGGAGAAGATGCTGAACGAGGTCAGGTCGGAGATCTTGAAAAGCCTCAACGGGCAAAGACAAAAAGCATTCGATCGCGACGGCGAGATTCGGAAGATCCTCGAGGGACTGGCTGAAGGTCGGAAGACGTTCATGTCTGGACTCATCGAGCAGTACGAACGCGCCGCGAACGGTGGAGGATCTGCCGGAGCCGCTCGTTTGAACGAGATGCTCGAGCAGGCGGGTCGAGAACTCATATCGGCTCCAGGAACGTCGAAGCGTCTCGACGCGATGCTCGCGAAGAGAGCCGCAACGATGGCGGAGGCGGTCGTTGTTGATACGGTCACGAACTTCCTCGAGGATATTCCAGAAGACGAAGTGTTCGATCTTGGATCGGAGGTAAACCGGCTCGAGAAGGATCTGGGAGTAACGCGAAAGAGAGCCAAGACGATTGCCCGGACCGAATCCGCGAACGCATACCACGAAGGCCAGATCGACGTATGGAAGGAGACCGGCGGGGTCCAGAAAAAGAAGTTCCTCGTCGCTCCTGGAGCGTGCGAGTTCTGTAAAGCAGTCGATAAGAAGTACGGAGCGAAGGGAACCGCCATCGGTATCGAAGAGCCGATGGTGAAGGCCGGGCAGGTCATCACGGGAACCGACGGCGGTTCATTCAAGCCGGGGAAGACTTCGCAAGGAATCGTTCACCCGAATTGTCGGTGTGACTTCATGCCTGTTTTGGAGGATCTCTGATGCAGAAGAAGACGCTCGAGGCGATGGTCTCGAAAAGTGACGGGGTCAAGGTAGACGCGACCATCACGACCGAGACGATCGACCGCGACGGCGAGGTCCTGATCTCTCAGGGCATGGACGCGGGCGAATATGAAAAGAACCCGGTCGTGTTTTACAACCACGACTATGCCCAGCCGATCGGGAAGATCACCGACCTCCGCCGAGCGAAGGGGAAGATCGACGCCTCGATTGAATTCGCTCAACGGCCCGAAGGCTTCGACGGCTCCTACTTCCCGGAGTTCGTCGAGAGCCTCGTCGACCAGGGAATCGTGAAGGGGATCAGCGTCGGATTCGTCCCGCTCCCCGGCGGAGTTCGCAAGGCTTCGACGAAGGACCGCGAGGACTACGGGGAGACCGTCCGCCAGGTCTACTCGAAGTGGAAACTGCTCGAGGTCTCGGTCGCCCCGCTCCCGGCGAACGCGACGGCCCTGGTCTCCGCGGTCCGGAAGGGCGTCGTCTCGCTCGAGGACGCGACTCGGTGGCTCGACTTCACGCCGCCCGCTCGGACGATCCAGATCCAGGTCCCTCGACGGGGCCGTCTTTCGACCCTTTAGACGTAGACGCCTCGATGAGGTCCGGACGCGGAGCCGAAACGGCTGGAGCGGTGGATCAGGAGGCCCGAAGATTCAACCACACCGAACACCAACCGAGGAAACTCACATGCGAATGCTCACACTCGAGGAGGTCCAGAAGGATCTCCAGAACATCGCCGACCAGGTCGGCTCGACCGGCTTCGTCCAGGCGAAGGCTCTGTACATGGAGAAGGTCGCCGTCGTGGACGAAGAGGGCCAGCCTCTCTCCGCCGATCAGGTCGAGGTCGTCCTGATGCCGAAGATGGCCGAAGACGAAGAAGAGAAGGCCGTCGAAGACGAAGAAGAAGCGAAGGCCGAAGAGGACGAAGAGGAGAAGACCGTGGCCCCGAAGTCGATCATTCTCAACCGCCGAAAGGCCGTCGCCCCGGCGACCAAGATGGTCCCCGCCTTCCATCGCCCGAAGGTCTGGTCGAAGGTGAAGAACTTCAAGGACGACGCCTCCGGCGACGCCGTGACGAAGGCCGCCCGGTTCGGCCATTGGCTCCTCGCCTCACGCGGGAACCGGAAGAGTCTCAACTTCTGCGACGCGAACGGTATCGAGGTCAAGGCCCACACCGAAGGCGTAAATTCCGCCGGTGGTTTCCTGGTGCCGGAAGAGTTCGAGAACGAACTGATCTCCCTCCGCGAGGAGTACGGCGTGTTCCGTCGGAACGCTCGAGTCCGTCCGATGCAGTCGGACACGCTCCGAGTGCCTCGTCGATCTGCGGGCCTCACGGCTTCGTTCGTCGGTGAAGCGTCCACCGGAACCGAATCGACTCAGACCTTCGAGTCGATCCTGCTCGTCGCGAAGAAGGCGATGGTCCTCACCACCGTCTCGAACGAACTCAGCGAAGACGCCTTCGTGAACCTCGCTGACGATGTCGCGGGCGAAATCGCCTACGCCCTCGCGAAGAAGGAGGACGAGTGCGGCTTCAACGGTGACGGCGGATCGGGAAGTGGTGGCATCAACGGCGTCGTGACCCAGATCGAAGCGGGAACGACGGCCGTGATGTATCACGACGCCGGAGCCGGAACCCTCGATGCAATCACCCTCGCAGACATCCACGCGATGATGGGACTCCTTCCCGCCTACGCCGACACCCCGAACGCGAAGTTCTACATGCACCAGGCCGTTTGGCATGGCGGATTCGAGCAGGCCCTGACCTCCGCCGGTGGAACCTCCGCCCGCGAGATCAAGGACGGATATCGCGGACAGCCGACGCTCTTCGGCTACCCGGTCGAGTTCACTCAGGTCATGCGATCGGCTCGAGCAGCCGACAAGATCGGCGCGCTCTTCGGCGATCTCAGCCTGGCCGCTTCGTTCGGCGATCGTCGCCAGACCGAAGTCCAGATCAGCGACTCCGCCCTGAACGCTTTCGAGCAGGACGAACTCGCCATCCGCGGGACCGAGCGGTTCGACATCAACGTCCACGACGTGGGCGACTCGTCCGAGGCGGGTCCCGTCGTCGGCCTCCTCTTCTGATCCACTGGGGGGGCCGACTCCGGTCGGCTCCCCTATCAACGGGAAACCAGCCAAATGATTCACGCACAGAACACGAAGATCGTCCCGATCACCACGCCCGTCTCGGTCTCCGCCGGGGCGGCCACGACCTCGACGGTCGACACGCTCGGCTTCGACTACTGCACGATTCTTTTCATCGGCGGAGCGATGGCGACCGGCTACACCGTCTGCAAGGTTCAAGAGTCCGACGACTCTGGAATGAGCGGAGCGGTCGACATCTCGAACGCGAACGGCGTCCTCGGCCTCGGCGAGACCAACCAACTCAACGTCGACGGGACCGCCTCGGCGGATCCCGACGGCACGAACGACGTGGTCCACGGAATCGAGATCGACCTTCTCGGTCGGAAGCGATATCTCGACGTTTCCGCGACTGCTGGCGGGACCTGCCTCACTTGCATCATCGCGATCCTCTCGCGTGGTGCGGAACTGGGTAGCGACGTTCTCGCCGACCGAGGCTTCACCGGCCTCATCCGCGTCTGATCTCTTTCTTTCCGGGTGGTCGCCGCTCTCGGGCGGCGGCTACCTTTCGCATGATCCAGGAGAGACCATGAAAGCCATCGAAGGACAGGTCGCGGTTCGGCTTGCACTGAAACCAGTGTTTGCCGACGACAGCGCGACAGCGATGACCGGGGAGATCATCGACACGCAAGGGTTCACCTCGCTCTCGTTCGTGTTCTTTCCCAGTACTCTGGGAAGCGCTCAGACCGAAGATATCAAGGTAGACGCGCTCATCGTGAACGAGAGCGACGCCTCGAATATGGGATCGCCGACGACGATCTTCACGCTCGGAACGAGTCCGAACATCCGAGGAGATGCGACCACGCTCATCGACGCGGACCCGTGCAAGACTGCGAACAAGCAGCCGATTGTCTTCAGCATCACCGACCTCACCAGACGAAAGCGATACATGCAGGCGTCCGCGATCATCGACCGGAATACGATTCTCGTCGGAGAGTGTTTTCTCTTCGACCCGCTCGAGTCGATGCACACCGACGCGGAAATCTGTCAAGCGAACGGCGAAGCGGTCTATATCGGAGGGGCGCAACAATGAACGTGGCGACTGGAACAATCTTCCGAGCGAACGGAGCGCCCCAGGACTCGACCGCCAACTTCGCTCAGAACGAGGTCGATCTTCAGGAGGCGCAGTCTTTCCTCTGGGTGATGGGCTGGTGCCGGGTGGCGACCGGGACTCAGAACATCATCAACCTCAACGTCCAGTTCACCACCAGCGAAGAAGGAACCGCGGGAGGCGAAGTGAAGAAGGACGTGAATTTCGCGTCTACATCTGGAAGCCTCGCGACGCTGACCACGGACGGCGGAACTATGACGATGCCGCAAGCCGCAGACGTGGACGACGTGGGCGACTTCGTTCACCGCGTGGTCTACGGCGAGACGAGCAGCCTCGCGTTCGGTGCGAGTGGTGGAAGCGGTCGATATATCAACGTCTCGCAAAGAGGAGGAGCGACCGCAGACAAAATCTACCGATGGTCGGCGGCGATTATGTGGCCGAAAAACTTCATCCAGAATATGAAGTACATCTCGCGAGGAAGGACGGACAGTATCGTCGGCGCCGAAGACGACGAATTCTTCGAGCAGGCCGACGAACGTCTGAACGCTCAGGTCTCGGTCCTTCAAGCCGACGGCAACTTCTACCAGGAGTCGAACATCTGATGGCCGTAGGAACCCACGCGATCACCTCGCTCGAGAACCTGAAGGCGTACCTCTCGATCACCGGGACGACCGACGACGTGATCCTCGAGCGGTGCGTCGATCGGGCGACCGCCATCGTCGAGAGCCACTGCGATCGGAAGTTCAAGTCGCGGACGTTCTTCGAGTTCCTGATGCCCGAAGGGAACCGGACGGTCCGGACCGAGGAGTTCCCGATCGTCTCGATCGACACGATCTCGTTCGGGTCTCAGACCTCGTTCAGCATCTCAAGCGATACGGCCTCGACCGACGTGGTCGCGACCGTAGGCTTCGACGGCCTCACCCTTCGCCTCTACAAGGTCGAGAGCGACGGGACGACCACGACGGCCACCCTGGCCGCGACCTCCTACGCGACGACCTCGGCCCTCGTGACGCAGATCAACTCGAGCGTCTCAGGCTGGTCGGCGACGCTCACGAAGAACGCTTACACCCGGAGCCTCTACCGCTTCGGTGGTCGAGGCGTGATCGACGCCGAGGCACTGCTCGACTTCCCTCGCGACAACGTCTCCGAGTATCGCGTGGACTTCGAGACCGGGCGAATCCACATCACCGCGGATCGCTTCCCCGGAATCAGATCCGACGACGCCGCCGCGAACCGATTTCCGTCGGGGTTCTTCCCGGTGTTCGTTCAGTACACCGCCGGGTTCGAGACCATCCCGGACGACCTCGAGCAGGTCGTTCTCGAGGTCGCCGGGGACATCTTCCGCGAGCGGCTTCAGGATCGGACGCTCCAGGCCGAGAGCCTCGGAGACTACAACTACACGCAGGCGGCGATCGCCGACCTCCTGGCGGAGCGGGTCGCGAAACTCGACCACTACCGGGAGATCCGATGACCGTCCGAAGCCTGATCTCGAAGCACGGGAAGACGCTCGTGATCCAGACGAAGACGGCGGGAACCGTGGACTCGTCCGGCGGTCGCGTCGAGTCGTGGGCGACCTCGACCGGGGCGACCGGCTTCGTCCAGGTTCGGTCGGTCGGTGACGAAGTCGCGGGCGGGGCCGAGCGATCGACCCGGCGAGCGACGATCTACTTCAACGGGAAGCCCTCGATCTCGGTATCGGATCGGATCTCCTACGACTCGACGACGTGGGAGGTCTCATCGGTTCGGGTCCCGCAGGAGCGATCGACCTCGGACGCTCTCTGCTTCACGATCGTCGAGGCCGTGGAGGTCTTCGGATGAGCAGCAAGGGCGAGGGCGGCTTTGCCGCTCGTCACAACTTCGACGCGGCGAAAGTGACGAAGATCTTCGAGGAGGAGATGACGAAGATCCTCAACGCATCCGCGGAGGCGATGGTCGGAGCATCGACAGGGAAGAAGTCGATCGGCATTTCTTCGGTATTCACGAAAAAGTCGCCTCCGGCGTCGAAGCCTGGACAACCTCCCGGAGTCCGAACGGGAACTCTCCGGAGATCGTTCCGAACTCGAGCAGCGAAGAAGCAGGGAAAGACGTTCCGAGTCGCTGCGGGAACGAATGTCGTGTATGCGAGGGTGCTGGAGTTCGGAAGCGACAAGCGGAAAATCGCCGCTCGGCCATTCATGAAGAAGGGAATCGCCTCGGCGACTCCGTACATCCGTAAACTCACGAAGACACTCGGCCCGAAGGTCCGGGCCAGATGCGAGAACGAAGCGGGGAGGCCCACTTGAGCGTCGATATCTCTCGAGCCTTCTACACGGCCCTGCGGGCGGTCGTCGCGGACGGGACGAACCCGGTGAGGACTTCGGTCGGCGACCGGATCTTCGCCCTCGAGGCCCCGGCCTCGTCCGCCCTCCCGCTCTTGGTCTTCAGCATCTCCGGCTCGACCTCGTCGAACTACTTCGACGGGTCCTCGATGGTCCAGGCGACGGTCGATATCTCGATCTTCGGGAAGACCGAGGCCGGGGTCGATGCTCTGACCCTCATCGAGGCTCAGGCGTTCGCCTTGCTCCACGATAAGACCGTGACCGACCTCCCGAACTTCGACCGGGCGACGATCCGCTCGTCGTCTCGAGGGACTCCGGCGATCGAGGGTGAGTATCTTCGCGTCGATTCGACTTTCATACTCGAGGGGACCGACTCCTCGGCCACTTCATAAGGATTTCAAAAAATGACCATGCTCATCGGATCGGATGGCGACGTGAGTCTCCCGACCGGATACAAGGCCGTCCTGAACACGTTCTCGGCGACCCTCACCCGCTCTACCCAGATCGTCACCGGCTTTGGCGACGCCGGAAACCGTCGAGAAGCCTCCGGCGTTTTGGACATCACCGGATCTGCCGGTGGGACGCCCTACCACGACGCCACAACCTCGAGTCCTCTCGGGATCGCCGCGAACGGAACCGGCGGAACGGTCACCCTCACTTTCGGAACCGGATCGACGCTCGCCTTCGGGGCGGTGTTCAACTCCGTTGCGTTCTCCTCGACCCAAGACGCCGGTCAGACGGTCACGTTCAATTTCGAGATGAACGACTCGGACGGACCGACCGTCGCGTGGGATGAAGGCGCATGATCCAGACGCCCGCGACACTCGCCGCGAATGGGATCATTCGGCCTTCCTCGAAGGTCTGGCGCGTTCGGCTCGTCTTCACCGACGGAACCGATCGGGTGATTTGTGTCTCGCCGGGTCGAATGGACGAGGCCGAGGCGATTATTCGGGCGAAGCGTCACGCGGGCATCGTTGACGACTCGATTCTGGACACGGTCGAGGCGGAAAAGGTACAACGGGAACTCCAGGCCACGCCCTTCGGCATGGTTCAGAAATCCACGGAGGCCCGATGACCCCATACATCTACGAAGGACCCGACGGAAGGGTCTCGATTCCTCGTCTCACGGTGAACCAGATCATCGAACTCCAGGCGATCCACTGGAAGGCCGAGAGGGCCTCTCTGCTCGAAGACATGGATCAGGCGGGAATCGAGTCCTCGGAACGCCTCGAGCGTCTCAGGGAGGCTCGACAGGCTTCCGAGAGCGTGATGGCCCTCATGCGGCTCCCGTTCTCGATCCGGTGGTGCCGGACGATCGTCGGACTGGCGATCGACGGCGGCGAGTCGCTCGTCGAGTCGATGAACCCGGAAGAGGCTTCTCGGTCTGCGCTCTGGTGTCTCGGATACGACTTGGATGACCTGAAGCCGAAGACCGCGGCGGATGGCAGGGCCGAGGGAAAGGCGTAGACGAGGGCCGCGACTGGCACGGTGAGGCGGCTCACATCGCTCACGCTCTTCCGGGAATCGGCCACCCTCTCGATCTCCCGGTGGACGACTTCAACGCCTTCGGGATGCAGGTCATCGAACACTACCGCAGACAATCGGGAACGTCCGCGGGGAATCCAGGAGGCCACGACCATCGGGCCTTCGTCGAGAGCCAGATGAGGAGCCTCTAGATGTCCGAATTCAATCTCGAGGTCGAGATGACGGCCAGGACCGACCAACTCGAGTCGGCGATGCAGGCGGTGCAATCTGAAGCAGATCAGACGGCTTCATCCATGGAACGCGCGGGAGACGAAGGAAATTCCGCATTCGCGAGGATCGCCGTCGCGGCTGCCGCGGTGGTCGCTGCAATGGCCGCCCTCGAGATGGGAGTCGGTATCCTCGGCGCGGCGTTTTCCGCATCGTCTGGAGACAGTGAAAAACTGCGAGCATCCCTCGAGGGTCTTCCGATCGTCGGCGGTCTCATCTCGAAGTTCTACCAACTCGGCGAGGCGATGGAGTACTCGAGCGACTTCTCGAACCATCTCCGCGCGGATCTGCTCCAAGTCGAAGCCGCCGCCCGCGATCTCTCGATGGCGATCGGCCTCCTGAACGAAGAGATCGCGAACCAAGAGAAACTCCTCCAACTCGAAGGAAAGAATGAACTCGAGATCGCCGTCGCGGTCTACGAAAAGAAGAGCCAACTGATCCAGAAGGAATCCTCGGAAAGGCTGAAGGCTCTCGACGCTGAATATATGGAGCGTCTCAAGGCGATCGAAGAGCAGAACCTGAACGAAGAGACGGCGAAATTCCTCTATGAGGAAGCGAGAAAAACGAAGCACGAAGAGATGGCCGCGATCAAGAAGAACGGAGAGGAGCGGCTGAAGATTCTCGAACTCGAACTCGGCGCGGCTCACGAGGCCCACGATCTGAGCCAGCAGCAAGCCGAAGAAACTCGATCCACGATGGAGGAGAACGCGAAGGCCGCCGCGAACGCCGAAGCCGAGATCGAGAAAAAAGCCTTCGCCCAGAAGATGGAAGACGAGGCGGTCTTCTTCGCCGAGCATATGAGCGGGATCTCGAAGGCGGAAAGGGCGAGGAAGGAAGCGGCGGAAGCCGAGAAGGCCAGACGCGCAGAGATCGCCGCGAACGAGGCCGCCGCCATCGTGAAGATGTCCGAGATCCAGAAGCAGATCGACGAAGAGACGGCGATGGCGAAGAAGGCGATGCAAGGTCAGACCGGAACCTTCTCGACTGCGGGCGGTTCGTTCACGACGGGCGTGAAGGCGCAACTCGACAACTCGAAGATCCTGAATAAACTCAGCGAGGAGTCTCGAGACTTCCTCGCGCAGATCGTCCAGAACACCGCGCGACTCGGCGGCGGCATGGTCGGAGGGTTCAACTGATGCCGGAGGTCACCGAGAAACTCGAGTCCAGGAGCATCCAGTCGAGCGGAGGACGCGGAACCGGGACGCGACAGTTCTACGCGACCGGCTACACCGATCCGTCTCAGGTCTTCAAGACGTTCGGAACAACGATCGACGGCCTGGCCGTACCTAATAAGGGTTCGGCCTATCCGTCTTTCCCCGGTCTCCTCGCGAAGGACTTCACGATCAGCCCGGTCGCCGGACAGACGAGCGTCTACGAGATCGTCTGGTCCTACGAGATGCTGTCGACGACGTTCCTCGCGGCTCCCGATGTCGCTCCGCCGGATACGCTCCCGAATGAGGTGAACTACGTCGAACTCTCGAGCGAGATCCGTACCGAGTTCATGCTCGCGTGGCGCAGCCAGCCGTCAACGCCTAGAGGCGGAACGCCTGACCCAGACCAGGACATCGGCGGCGACCCCGTGGACGCGGGCGGGACCCCGACGAGCATCCAGCGACGCCGCCAGGAACTCGTCCTCACCGAGACCGTGACCGCCGTAGACTTCGGGAAGATCGCGAGCCTCACGTTCCAGCGAAACCGACTCAAGTTCCTCGGCGCGGAGCCTGGTCGCGTCCTCTACCGAGGAGCGAGCGTGAGGCGGACGGGCGTCGCGGTCTTCACGATCGCCCACTCGTTCGTCGATGACGAATATTCCCACCTCGAGCAGCAACCCTTAATCGACCAGAACGGAATTGCCGTGGATAGTGGGGGCGACGGCCACGCGGACGAGGTCTACTTCGTGCAACCCTTCCCGGACACGGGAGACTTCTCTACCCTGAGTCCGAACATCGCGAACTTCTAGGAGACCAGATGGCCGACGAAATCACCATGACGGGGAGCCTCACGATCTCCGCGACGAACTTCCGCGAACAGTTCAGTCCGGGGACGATCTCGATCGACCTCGCATCGAACAAGGGCGACGGAGGCGTTCAGGAGATCAGCCACTCGGGAACGGCGGCGCAGGGCGAATCGCTCGGCGTGACGGATGTCGCCGTCGGCGGCGTCTGCTTCTTCCGAAACCTCGACGAGACGAACTTCGTCGAGATCGGCTTTCAGGTTTCCTCGACCTTCTACCCGTTCCTCAAACTCCTCCCCGGCGAGTTCTCGATGGGCCGCCTCGGCAACGCCGCGCCGTTCGCTCGAGCGAACACCGCGAACGTGGACCTCCAGTATCGGATTCTCTCGCCGTGACCGATCTTCCGCGATTCTACGAGGGCCAGTTCGGGAAACTCGACTTCTCTCATCTGAATGAGATGTTGAAGAGGCTCGACCTTCTTCTTCCGGTCGTTCAGGCCGCCGCGAGTGGTGGAGGCTGGACGGGGAAGGAACGGTCGCTCGTCTTCCCGGTCTACGCGGAACGAACCGGAGAACCCGACAGTGAGGGACTGTATTCCTACAAGTGGTGGGAGATCGTCACGAATCAGAACGTGATGGCCTGGGGCGGCGAGAACATCGGAGAGGAAGGCGATACTCAACTTCGGGCCGGTCTGAATGGAGTTCTTCCGTTCAATCCTCGAGACCCGAACCCGAATACCGACGCCTTCATCGACGGATTCGCGATCGCCTTCGTGATCCGATCGGTGAGCGGTGGCAAGCGGTGTATTCTCTTTCCGCTCGTGATTCCGACGGACGCGGGCGTCGGATATATCCGGATCGAAGGAAGCCCGACGACCTCGACGCTCCTGGTCGGCGAGTTCCAGCGACAGGTAAACGACTATCCTGCGACGTTCTTCCAGGCGGAAGCCGGGCCGGATGGCGAGATGAGTCTGGCCGTCAAGGCGGAAGACATCATCGCGGTCGATCTGAACTCGTCAACGCCGAACGAGCCGAGCGTGACCGGAAGCGATACGCAACTGATCCCGCGACCGTACGATCCGGGGACGATGTTTCAGGCGACGAGAGTCGCGGACGGTCGGTACGCCTTCACTCACCTCATTCGATACGACGTGGTCTGCTCATGAACCGATACTCGCCCGGATATCTTCTCACGACAAACTCGGAGGTCTATCGGTGCGTCGGTCAGCCGATGGTCGTCGTCGGACTATGGGCGACGAACGTCGCCGGAAGCACGCGACAATGGTACGCGCAACACGTCCCGGCGGACGCGAGTCCGAGCGACGAGTTCTCTCTCGCGTTCGACCAGACCCTGAGCGCGAAGGGTGCGACCCAGATCAGGACGCCGATCATCCTCAACCCTGGAGAGGCGATCTATTCTCGAGCGTCTGCGGTGGACTCGATCGTCGTCACGCTCTACATCGTGACGTTCGCGGACTACATCTCGGGGTCGTTCTGAATGTATTACGCGGCGTGTTGTTGCGGATCGGGTGCGGTCTGCGGATGCGGGGACTACACCTACGCGAGCGTCTCGTTCGCTCTGGCGAGTCGATCGCTCTCGCCGGTCTCGTTCGAGAAGGACTGCGACCGATTGTGCCAAAGGAACCGATACGACACGACGACGGACACCGTCACGAAGTACACCGAGGCGAAGGTCTACATGAGGTGCGGAAACAATTCCGGATTCCCCGGAACTTATCGCTCGACCGACATCGGAGACGAGTTCCTGACCTTCGACCCGAATTCGATCAAGGTCCTCGAAACTGTTTCAGAGTCTCGATTCACCACGGAGACGGGCGCGTTTGTTCCGAACTGCTGCGACCCTCCGTTCAATATCTGCTTCAATACCGGACAGATCACGACGATCCGAACCATCACCGGATCTCTTTTGCCTTTCGATCCGGTCGATCCTGAACCGTTCACGGCTCAGATGAGGCCATACGCTTCGACGTATGTCGCTCGAGGCGACTCAATGATCGGTTCAATACCTGAACCTTTTCGAGATCGAATAATACCGAACACGTTTTATCGAGTGACTCGATGCGGCCTCGACTGGAGCCTGATGATGAGGGTCTTTCGGTACACCTACGATCCGTTTTTCGGAACCGAAACCGACGTGAGTGATATTCTTTCACCATACGGAGGCGGCGGCTTTTTGACGAACGCTCACTTCATCACTCAGGTCTCCGAAGTCGGGAACGAGTGCGATTCTCACGCGATCGGCGAGAACGTCGTGACCTACGGAGCCGCCGGATTCACCGGAGGCTTGCCGGATGGTCTGGAACTTCCGGCGGCGAATTATCCGATCGACGTTCAGCAAGATTTCACTTGCCCGCAGCAGTTCTATAGCCGTCCCTGCTGCGAATCGGATGGTGTCTTCCCCGAAACTTCTGGCACGAGATCCTTCCTGACTGGGTCCGAGTTAGACGGCGGAATCTTCTCCTTGGAGTTCATGGATGACTTGCCCCCCCCGGCCCCGTGAATCCTGTGAATGGTTCGAGGACGGATGCGGCCTCGGCCACTTCGGCGGGAACCCGACCGCGCAGAACTGCGCGGAGTGCATGGACTACCGAGGACCCTCGAGGGGCCTCGGCGACAAGGCCGCGAAAGTGATCTCGACCCTTCGACTCGATACTCTGAGGAGGAAGACCACGGAGGACGGTGGCGGGTGTCGATGCGGGAAGCGTCGAGCCGCTCTGAATGAACGCTTCCCCAGTAAGGATGAATCCTGATGGCAGTCGCTCACGCTACGCTCTTCGCTCGACTCGGTCGGATCTTCGACCACTTCGCCAGCGTCAAGGCTTACAAAGACACGCTCGACACCGAGATCGCGGACACGGTCACGAACTTCTCCGGGGCCGACCTGGACATGCTCGGCCTGCTCCTCCGGAACCACGAGATCCGGAAGGGCGACGCGAACGGCGTCGGCGGCGATCTCCAGGCCGCCGCGACGAAGACGCTGATCGACACCGTGGACGACAACTACTCGATACCGAAGCGGAACACCTACGAGGCGATCGCCGAACTCGTTCGCCAGATGCTCGCGGACTCGAAGACCGTGGACGGGAATACCGTCTCGGTCGGCTCCACGTCGGCGGGCGGCTCGAACGTCGGGAACGGGACGCTCGTCTTTTCCGAGATCGCTCCGGTCCTCGACCGTGCGAAGAATCGACCGGGGAACCTCAACGTCCAGACGATCAAGTCGGAGACGATCACGGCGAGATGCGAGGAGGACTCGACGGCGAGGACGACGCCGGAGGGCGGCGAGAAGTTCCAGGTCTTCGGTCAACGATCCGAGGACCCACTGAATGAGGACTGGCCGCAGGGATCAGGCTCGAGGGTGATGATCTCGGCGGCGTCGCCTCGAGTGAACGGCGGACGCGGACCAGGAAAGAACGTCCTGCACAATTCGGACTTCGAGGAGTTCACGACGAACCTCCCGGATCACTGGACCCTCGCGACCGGAATCGCGGGGACTCACGTCTTCGCCGCCGGGGCCGGAGCCACTCAGTCGAACGCCCTGAAGATCGTCGGCGACGGATCGACGAATCCGAAACTCACCCAGACGCTTCGGACGACCGGCGGCACGCTCGGACAACTGAACACGGACAAGCCCTACACGATCTCCTTCCTCGCGAAGTACGCCGTCACCAAACCGACGGGGACGCTCCGGGTCTCCGTGACCTCGGACGGATCGACCGTCTACAACACGGGGACGGTGGGCCGAGCGATGCAGGCGAGCGTCTCCTCGGCTGCGATCACCACCTCCTACGCGCTCTATTCGATCAAGTGTTTCACGCCTCTCGCTCTGGGGAAGAATTCGATCGTGACGATCGACTTCTCCGCGAACGTCGCGAACACCTCGCAGGTTTTCATCGACGACATCGTGATCGCTCAGATGACCGAGATGGGTCCGGGCCTCGGCTCGGTCCAGGTCCTCCCCGGAACCACCGCCTACCGAGTGGGCGACGAGTTCACCGCCGCGGTGACGAACAACTACGAGGGAGCGATCCAGACCGAGTTCGATCGGTTCTTCGGGATGCAGCGTCTCGGCCTGGCTCTACCTGGGGACATCGCAAACAACGAAAACATCCTCGACAGCCTGATCTCGTGACCGGATCCGGATACAACTTCGACCCGGTCACGCCGCGAGATCGTCGCGTGATGAAGACACGCTCGCGGCCGTGGCATCGGACCGCGGATCCTGGAGTCGATCAGGGTGGAGGGATTCCATCCGATCCGATCGTGATCGGGGACCTCGTTCGCTTCCATGTCGAGGTGAAGAACTCGATCGACGTGACCGCTCCGGGAGGTCCGGAGATGGTCGCCACGCTCGAGAAGATCATCGCGGTCCTCGTCGAGAACCTCCCACTCTCCCCAGATCGTCCAGGAGGCCCGCGAGGAGGCTTCGGAGACGGTCCCGGCGGGATCATCGAGTACTGACAAGGAAACCGCCGCCGAGGCCGTGAGGCCCCGACGGCGGGAAGGGAAGGAAGTTCGCTGGGATCAGGGGTGGACGCTGATCTCGACGCCGATCTCGATCGCCTTCCTCATGACGTCGTCGAGTGTACCTCGGTGAGGATTGTCGGGTGCGACGTTGACGACGAGCGCGTCCGGGGCCTTCCCTTCCCACTCGCATACCTTCGACCAGGCTTCGATCGCCTGCTTCTCGAGGACGGTCTTCGCTCGCTGCTTCGCGTCGGTGAGGGTGATCGCCTTCAGGCGGTCCACGATGAGGTCGTCGATGTTCATGGTCTTCTTCCTTTCGGGGTGGTGGTGATGGTCAGGAAGCGGAGCCGAGGATTCGCTGAACTTCGGCCAGCCGGACGCGAGTCCCGGACCGAAGGACCGACCAGTCGCTCGCGATCTCGTGGCTCGCGGACACGGTGTTCGTGGCCTTTTGGGTGGGGTGGTCAACGGTTTCGACTCGGTATTCGCAGCCCCTGTAAACAGTTCGGACCTTTCGCCGCTTGTCCCAGCCGCAACGATGGACGACGCCGTTCTCGCCGATACTAACGTGCTGAATCGTGATCCAATCTCCATCGCGAGAAGTCACGCGATAGGCTTCGACCGAAACGGTCTTGTCGGATCGTCGCGTCTTTCCGGTCGTGCTGAAGTAGAGGTCGCCGACGTTGAAGGTTCTGGTGGTCGTGTTCATGGTGGTCTTCCTTTCGGTCGGGGATTCGGTCAGATGGATCGTTCGGCGTTCAGCCTGTCAACGGCGCGCTCGCATCGCTTGCAGTAGTCGGCGCCGTCCGCCGAGTCGGTGGTCGCGTGTCGCGGGATCTCTCGACCGCAGAGAGTCATCGAACGGTCGTCCGGGTCGGTGACGTGGGCCTTCGACTTCCTTTCGTCTGCGAAGTTGCCATCTCGGTCGTAGACCTCGGTGGTCCAAGTAAAGGCGTGATCCATTGAGGGTCGGGGCATGGTGGTCTTCCTTTCGAGTCGTGCGGGGCCGAACGCTTCGGCCATGGATTCCATCTTAGAGACGCAAAAGGAAAGTTCAACCCCTACGAGTGACAAATCCCCGGAATGGTAGAAAAAAGAAGAATGGTAATTCCGAGGAAAAAGGTATCCGAAAGGGTTGAATAATGGCATCGAGTCTCTAAGATGGAATCCGTCGGGAATGATCCCGACCAGAAGGAAGACCACCATGAAGAACCTCACCAAGATCCAAAACCGCGACAACGAGGCCGAGACCGTGGCCCAGCCCGTCGCCGTCGAACTGACCGACACGATGAAGGAGGAGGCGAAGCGATTGTCGAAGCGGGTCAGTCTCCGACGGCTGAAGAGAATCGTCGCGGAGATGGCTGACGACCCGGCTGCTACCGATCTGGATTTGGAATACTACCGCTTCGCGATCCGATGCCGCGAGTGCATCGAGAGTGGACTGATGCACTCCCTCTACGTCCGCTGAACGAATCACGGGAGGCCCCGGCATCGGGTCGGGCCTCCGACCACCCCGAACGAAAGGAAGAAGACCATGA